>OGOK01000859.1_pt1 | contig 23983 bp, 18 predicted proteins | sample 1552661 | NCBI WGS metagenome assembly OGOK01 (sample SAMEA2580172, study PRJEB22360) | human gut metagenome | biome: human gut; feature: human-associated habitat; material: faeces | place: Denmark | collected 2008/2010
TTTTCTCTGCTGAGCCCCGGAAGTTTCCGACAAGCGGGGCGTAATCTACATTTTTCTTCTACTATGTCCCGAAGATAAAACCCTCCGCAATGAGCCACGCTATTCATAAGATTGTCAGCATAAAACGCTGCCAATCTTATTTCATATCGCGGCGTTCGCCGCATCTCGGCATAAGTAAAGACAGCGAATCATGCGCGAGCGCCCATCGCTGTCTTCACTATGCCTATGCGCGGCTCATTGCTCGCGTAACTTTCCAGTTAATTTCCCGGCATTCTCGCTTCGGTAGATTGCCAATTCCCCCGGATTCTTCTATACTGAAATCAAATATTAAAACTATAAAGGGGGCTGGTGAAGCACATGGATAAGGCCAAAATGGGAACTTTCATCAAGGAACAGCGGATGGCTCTTGGAATGACGCAGCAACAGCTGGCCGAACAGTTACATATTACGAACAAGGCAATCTCCCGCTGGGAGACCGGCAATGCCTACCCGGACATTGCTCTGCTGGATGATCTGGCGGCTGCGCTGTCGGTATCGGTTGAAGAGCTTTGTCGCGGTGAGCGGATTGCCCTGCCCTCTGCTGACACCAATACACTCCTGAGCGATGTCATCACCGAGGTAAGACAACAGAAAAAAGACAGAGCCGCGAAATGGCTTCGCATCCTCTGTCTTAGTATTTTTTCCGTGATCCTTCTTGCGTTTCTCTTCTTTACTGGTGCGTTCTTATTTATACAAAATGAAGCAAATTTAGACGAAGCACTCTTCACCCTGGCTTTGGGTGCCTTTGCCATCGGGCTTATGCTTTTCCGGTACGGGATTCCGATCCTTCTGCTTGCCATCGCTCTACCGCCGTTACTTTGCAGACGCCCCCGGCAGCCGGCGAAGACCATCGTCTGTATCCTGCTGTCGGTTCTGTCCGTCCTCTGGCTGATCTTTGGCGGACACTTTCTCTGGTTCCAGTTATTCTAGCCTTTCCATCGTTTTGCATAATCTTTCCGTCCGCTGACGATGGCAGAATAAGCATCCGAAGAATTTTATTCCTAATTACTTTCCAAACAGTGTACTCAAAATTCCTCTCTTGATGACCTGGGCACCGGTATTGATCAGCTGACGCTCGATCTGGGCCTGTCGGCGTTCCGCTGCCTTTTCCTTCTTTTTCTGTGCGGCTTCCCATTCCTTCTGCTTCTGCTTTACGGCGGATTCCTGTAGCTTGGCCTGCTGCTTTGCCAGAGCTTCCTTATCCTTCTCCAGCTGTGCCCGCTCTGCTGCCAGCTGCGCCGCTTTCGCCTCATGCTCCATGGTATCTGTCAACACTTCGTAGGCAGAAATATTGTCCACCGCCTCATCGTAGCGTCCCATGCCGTCTCTCGCCATCAGATTCCTGCGCTCCGTCTCATCCACAGGTCCCATAAAGCTCTGGGGGCAGATGATGGAGGTACGCTGGGCAATGCCGGGCACGCCGTTCTCATCCAGAAAGGAAGTCAGTGCCTCACCTACGCCCAGTTCCATGATGACTTCTTCTGCCTTAAAGGCAGGATTGGCCCGCAGGGACTGTGCTGCTGCCCGGACAGCTTTCTGCTCCGCCGGGGTGTACGCCCGGAGGGCATGCTGTACCCGGTTGCTTAACTGTGCCAGCACGGAATCGGGAATATCACTGGGGCTCTGGGTCACGAAATAGATACCCACGCCCTTGGAACGGATCAGCTTTACCACCTGCTCGATCTTCTGCACCAGTATCTTCGGTGCATCAGCAAACAACAGGTGTGCCTCATCGAAGAAAAATACCAGCTTCGGCTTTTCCAGATCTCCCGCCTCGGGAAGCTTCTGGAATAATTCTGACATCATCCATAACAGAAAGCTGGCATACAGTGTTGGATTCTGCACCAGTTTTACGCAGTTCAGCACATTGACAATACCTTTGCCGTACACATCCGTACGCATCCAGTCATAAATATCCAGATCCGGTTCTCCGAAAAAGAGATCTCCGCCCTGATTCTCCAGAGGCAGTAACGCCCGCAGAATACCGCCCACGGACTGCCTGGAGATACTTCCGTAGGTGGTCAGATAGTCATCCTTGTGTTCTGCCACATAATTGAGCAGAATACGCAGATCCTTTAAGTCGATCAATAAAAGTCCCTTATCATCCGCGATCCGGAAGACAATATTCAATACACCTTCCTGCGCAGCGGTGAGCCCCAGAATACGAGATAAAAGCTCCGGTCCCATATCGGAGATGGTGGCTCTCACCGGATGGCCGCCCTCCTGATAGATGTCCCAGAAGCAGACCGGATAAGCCTTATAGGAAAAGCTGTCGCGGATACCGAATTTATCGATCCTCTTGTCCATGGACTCCGAAGCAACACCCGCTGTGGCAATGCCGGAGACATCTCCCTTGACATCACATAAAAATACCGGAACTCCCGCGTCGGAAAATGATTCCGCCATAGCTTTCATCGTAATGGTCTTGCCGGTGCCGCTGGCTCCTGCGATCAGTCCATGGCGGTTACTCATATTCAGCGGCATATTCACACGCTGACCATCTGCCAGGCCCATATATATCTGTCCGTCTGTATACATAGTTGTCCCTCATCCTCTCTATTTTATCTCTATTTTCCTGCTGCCCTATCCCGTGGGGATATCAATAGAAGATATCTTCTACGACTTTTTGAAACGTTTCTTCCCCGTCATATGCTCCACTTTCAGGCAGAATATCTCCGTCATGGCTACGACTTCCGGTCGGAATACGAAATTCTCCGTTCTGTCAGGATAGTACTGCTTCATCAGAAGATTCAATGCTTTCTGTTTTTCCGCATCCGACAGGATCTCTATAGTTCCCTGACCGATCACGCTCTCGTATTCCATGGTGCACTGGCAGCCATCTTCTTTCTCCGACAGCACCAGTCTGTGGGAGCAATCCATCTCGAAGCTTGCCCTGACATCCTTACGGATCAAGTCATATTTTTTTCCTTCTTTTGCCCCGTGAAAATAGAGTGTCACTCTGCCGTCCGTCTCTTCCATTCCGAAATTCAACGGCAGAAGATACGGATAGCCATCCTCATCATTCAGTGCAAGTCTGCACACATCACACCTCTTCATGACATCTGTCATTTCCGAAAATTCTGTAATCTCACGATCGTTACGACGCATTGTATTCCTCCTGTGCTGCATTTTGTTTTTCTGTCAATATCTGTGCGCCCGACAGGCTTTGCGGCATATAAATGCCGGGTAAGCCATCATTGGAATTTCATATACTCTTTCACAGATATATTTACTATAGCGCATAAACAAGATATAATGCAACTATATCCTTCCGTAAGGAATTTTGAAAGGAGTTTTATTTTGCAAAACAAAGTATCCCATTGTTCTATTTTCCCACCGGATCTCAGTGCTCTGACGCTGCATATCCTCGCTATGGCGTTCATGTTCTGTGATCACCTGTGGGCTACCCTCGCCGGAGATGCCTGGTGGCTGACCGGCATCGGCAGACTGGCATTTCCCATGTTCGCCTTTTTCCTGGTGGAAGGCTTCTTCCATACCCATGATAGGAAAAAATATTGCATGCGCCTGCTTCTTCTGGCCATTCTTTCTGAGCTTCCCATCAATCTGATGTACAGTGGGCTGTTATTCTACCCGTTTCATCAGAACGTGATCTGGACACTGCTCACAGGCTTCCTGTGTATCTGGGCAATAGATACCCTATGGAAAAAATGTCCGGTCTGGCTGTGGATTCCGTCGATCCTGCTGCTATCTGCAGTGGGCTACGTGCTGGCAACCCTCCTCATGTTCGACTATTACGGAGAAGGCGTTCTGACTGTTATCGTATTCTATCTCTTCCATGGGAAAAATTGGTGGCAGCTTGCCGGACAGTTTGCCGGGCTCTACTGGATCAATGTCATGCTGTTGGCAGGAATGCAGATTCCATTACAGCTTTTCGGTCATGCCTTCGAGATTTCAGAACAGGGACTGGCGCTGTTGTGTCTGCCGCTTCTGTGGTGCTACCATGGACGCCAGGGCGCGCATAACCGTAAGATCCAGCTTGCCTGCTATGCCTTTTATCCGGTACACATGCTGGTACTGGGGATTCTGTCAAAGCTGATTTTTAGTTAAAATCATAATGCTGACAGAAAGTCTATTCCCAAAAGTAAAATACTCCCGATGGAATCATTCCACCGGGAGTTCTATATTTTTACTCTAAATTAGTACTGCTTCACCTGTTCTTCGCCGTTCATGACACGCAGAGCGCCCTGAGCCAGAGCTAACAGCTCGTCCTCACCGGGATATACGGTCACAGGAGCGATCCAGCCGCATCTCTCTTTCAGCTTAGCCACTACATCCTCACCATATGCAATGCCTCCGGTGATAACGATCTGATCTACCTTGCCGTTCAGCACACAGGCCATAGCACCGATGTCTTTGGCTACCTGTAACAGGAATGCCTGCTTCACCTCCGCTGCCTTGGCATCGCCTTCATTGGCACGCTTGGTAACTTCACGCATATCATTGGTACCCAGGTAAGAATTCAGTCCGCCCTTGCCGATCAGCTTTGCACTGATCTCCTTCTCGGTATATTTTCCGGAGAAGCACATTTTTACCAGTGCTGCACAAGGCACACCGCCTGCACGTTCCGGAGAGAATGCACCGTCACCGTCAAATGCACTGAATACATCTACAACCTTGCCGTCCTCATGTGCGCCTACGGATACGCCGCCGCCCATGTGCACGACTACCAGACGTAAGGACTCATAAGGCTTGCCGGCCTCTTTTGCATATCTCTTGGCAACTGCCTTCTGGTTCAGGGCATGGAAGATACTTCCTCTGGGGATCTCTTCCAGACCGGAATATCTTGCGATGGGCATCAGCTCATCTACTACAACAGGGTCTACGATGTAAGAGGGAACGCCGATCTCATCACCGATCTCTCTTGCCAGAATACCGCCTAAGTTAGAAGCATGCTGACCCTGTACACCTACTTTTAAATCCTCCAGCAGATCATCGGTTACCGCATAGGTACCACTGGGGATGGGCTTTAACAGACCGCCACGTCCTACGATCACGTTGAAGCTCTTCAGATCGCAGTTCTTCTCTGCCAGCAGATCGGTAATGATCTTCTTACGGAAATCCTTCTGTTCGAAAATAGTATCGTATTTGGAGATCTCCTCGGTAGAATGTCTCAGGGTTTCTTCAAATAATAAGTTCTCATCCTCAAATACACCGATCTTGGTGGAGGTGGAACCGGGGTTGATGATCAGACTCTTGATTGCCATTGTGTGTTTCCTCCTATATTCACTCTTATATTCGCTCTTATGCTTTACCGCTTTGTCCACTACAGCATCTATACCTGCCGACAGCAGTTCTCCCGCAGCTTCCGCAGCGGCTTCGATCACGATATCCATAGCTTATTTCTGATTCTTTTTCATCTCTTCTGCTACAACTGCAGCCAGTGCCAGGGAGTATACCTTGGTCTCGAAGGTATCGGAACGGCTGGTCAGGACTACGGGTACCTTGGTACCGGTCAGGATGCATCCGTTCTTTACTTTTACCATATGTACGATTGCTTTGTATACCAGGTTGCCGGCATGGATATCCGGGAACAGCAATACATCTGCATCACCCTGGATCTTACGGTCGGTAGCTCCCTTATGCTTGGCTGCCTCGGGATCGATCGCCAGGTCAAGAGACAGCGGGCCGTCTACGATACAACCGGGGATCTGTCCTTCTTCACACATCTTAGTCAGTTCTGCCGCATCTACGGTAACGGGCATCTTGGGATTTACAACCTCAACTGCTGCTAAAGGTGCTACCTTAGGCTCTGCAACGCCGCAGGCATTACATACCGGAATGGTGTTCTTGATGATCTGAACCTTCTCCTCCAGTGTAGGATAGGTCATGAATGCAACATCGGTCAGGAACAGAAGTCTGTCAATGCCGGGAATCTCAAATACACATACATGAGACAGGGTTCCACCGGTACGAAGGCCTACTTCTTTGTTCAGTACGCTCTTTAAGAAGTTCTTGGAGTCGATCAGGCCCTTCATATACATATCTGCACGGCCGTCATGTGCCAGCTTTACAGCTTTCAGGGAAGCTTCGATCATATCCGGCTCATTGATGATCTCATAATCGGAGAGGTCCATATTCAGTCCGGCTGCAATCTCACGGATCTTTGCCTCATCACCTACCAGGATTGCATCTGCAATGCCCAGTCTCTTGGCCTCATGTACAGCTTCCAGTACTGCACTGTCTTGTGCAACGGAGACTGCGACGGTCTTCTTCCCACACTCTTTTACTTTTGCTACGATGTCATCAAAATTCATTTTCTTCCATTCCTTTCCGCCTCTCGTGGGCTCCAAGTATGAATACATTCCACACATTATTTGCAAAATCGCACGATAAATCGTGCTTTCGCTGCTGCGCAACTATTTTTGCTCATATGTGTGGCGGTGACTCTATTCGAGTCACCTAAAATCAAGCAAAACTGCTTTTTACATGCAAGCATGACAAAGCAGTCCCGCTTGATTTCATTGTCTTCCGAATAGTCACTCTAATCGTTAAAATAATAACACACTGGAATACAAAAATCAAGCTACTATGACAAATATAGCCACCTCTAAATAAGGTGGCTGATATCTGCCAGGGTCGGTACGCAGGCGTACAGACATTTTTTTAATTTTTCATCTGGCTGTGTCTGATCCGGCACCATCACGACCTTACAGCCGGCGCGGTAAGCACTCATGACTCCGTTGGGAGAATCCTCCACGGCCATGCACTCTTCCGGTGCCAGTCCCAGCTGCTTGCAGGCATAGAGATAAATATCCGGGGACGGCTTACCTTCTGCTACCATAGTGGCCGAAATCAGTTTTTCAAAATACGGCCGAAGTCCTGCCATCGCCAGATATTTTTCCGTCCGCTCCAGATCCGTTGCTGTGGCAACCGCTGCAGTGATATGCCTTTTTTTCAGATCTTCCAGAAGCTCCACGGCACCGGGCTTGCATTTGATGCCATCCCGGTCCAGTGTTTCTTCCATCATCTCTTTTCGTTTGTCACGCACCACATAATAGTCAAAATCTTCACCGTACCAGTCCTTGAGCTGTCTGGGGGCAAAGGGGCGTCCCAGACTGCGCATCGTAAGTGCCTGCTCATCTGTCATGGTATACCCACAGGCTGCCAGTGCCTTCGGCCAGAAAATACGGTAATATTTTTCGGTATCGATCAGCGTACCGTCCATGTCAAATAAAACTGCCTGAATCATTGTTATTCCTCTGCGTCAGCCGTCTGTCCGGCATCTTCTGCTGCATCCGTAACATCAGTACCTTCTGCTGGGCTGTCCTTTGAATCCCTTTCGTTTGTGCCGCTCTGGTCCTCGCCAGCTTTTCCGGCTTTCCGGTCACGTTTTGCCGCTTTGCGCGTCTTCCGGCGTTTTGCCGCTTTTTTCCCTAACAATACGATCAACAGGATCACGACTACACCACCGACGATGCAAAGTACGATCAGCAGTGTATGACTGCCCTCGGCCTCTACCGTGCGGAAGCTGCCGGGCACTTCCATGGTAAACTGTCTATAGCTGCCGATCACAGTGGATTCCACTTCCGTGTACTCTCCATCCTGTGCTACCTCTATGACAGTGTTATCCGCATCCTCACAGTAGACACGCAAGGTTGCTTCTCCGGTATAGTCCGGTGCATCCTCTTCCATGGAATTGGTCATGGATACTGTATAAGTATTTCCCTCTACCTGCAGATGCAATGCTGCATTGGGATAGAAGTTGCCTTCTGCCATAACCAGTGCCTTATTGTTATCGTTTTTCTCTGCGGAAGCAATGGATGCGGTCCATTCCTCATACTCTGCTTCCAGCACTTTATTACCGGTAATATCACTGAAATCATAATCCGGCCATACACCGTAATAGCCATCCTTCTCCGGTACTTCCGGAATCTGGTCTGCCGACAGATAATCCCCGTAACCGCATTTATAGGAAGCCACTTCTACACCATCCGCCTGGAAGGTAATGGTAAACTGTGAGAAAGCGTCCGGAACGTCTTTGCTGCAGAATTCCTGGTAGGACAACGGGGTAGCACCGCCCTGATAACCAATGCCGTCTACGCCACCGGCTCCGCCTTCCACATAATAGTTGCCATACAGAGTTCCATCATCACTGACTTTTCCGGCAATGCTGCCCTGGCCTTCGCCGGACATATCCAGATCATTGTACGCATAGCTGTAGAAAATATCACAGCCTTCTCCGGCAATACCTCCGATATTATTTTTACCGGTGATCCTGCCCATGCTGTAACAGCTGCGGATCGCATAGCTGGCAGATCCGGCAATTCCTCCCACATAGCTGCCTCCGGTACTCTCTACGGGTGCATAAGACTCACAGGAAATGACTGCGCCATATTCTGCTTTACCGACCACACCGCCGACATAGTCTTTTTTACCGGTCACATCTCCAAGGTTGCGGCTGTCTCTGATGACTGCCTTGACCGTCTGCTCCACATCGAAACTCTCCGTTCCGGTTAAAGTGATATCGTCCTCAGGGTCAAAATCGTATTCCGTTGCCACCTGTCCAACGATACCGCCCACATTCGTATCGGCTTCCACCGTACCGCGGTTCACACATAAGGTGACCTTTCCCTTCTGGAAGCTGGAAGTATCATAGCGCGCTTCTTCGGTTCCTTCCGGTTCTGCAGTGTCATCCTCCGCATCGGGATCTCCGGGGTTCACCGCTTCCTTGCTGGCTGACTCATCCGAAGTATCTTCTACAGAAATTCCTTCATACCGGAAGAGATCATCCCGGATTTCGCTGACCAGATTCCGCAGAACTCTGGCCTGATCCATCAGCTCATCCATGTGGGCACTGGTGCTGTCTGTCCCGGCTTCCAGTACATCCCCCAACTGACCCAACTGGTCAAAAGCCTTGTCGAGCCTGTCATTCAGTGTATCCAGATTATCTTTGATACCGCCACTGCGATCCTTGGAAGCATTCGTCATGTTATCCAGATGCTTGGTGGCATTCTCTCCGAATTTTTTCAGTGCCGATTTATAGCTCTCCGTATCGTCCGGTACGGTGATGGTAATGTTTCCGCCACTGACGTCATGATCGCCATCGCCACCCCAGTTACCATTCCAAATGTCATTTCCACTGATGGTAACATCATGACTGTTGCCGTTATTCTTGTCATTATCCGCCTGCTTGTTCAGATCGTCATTCAGGACTTTCAGATCGTTGCTGACGCCGTTCAACTCTTGATTGTAAATATACCACAGATCATGAGCGGTCCCGGTCAGAGAACTTCCCGCATTGTTGGCATCCTTCAGGTTCGAACTGATACTCTTGGCAATACTGGATGCCTGTTTGCTATAGCTGCTCACATCTTTCTGGGTGGCATCCAACATATCCAGGAATTTGTCTGTCTCCGTATCCAGTTCCTTCAGCTTGTCACTGAGATACTGGATTTCCAGGAACGGCTCCATCTGACCCACGATACCGCCCACATCTTTTCTGCCCTGCACATATCCGGTGTTGGTGCAGTTCTGCAGATAGCCCTGATGCAGTCTGCCTACGATACCTCCGGTATTGTAGCCTACGTGCTGGTAGCCGATGGCCCCGGAATTGGAGCAATAATAAATCTTACCATCCGAAATACCTGCGATACCGCCGGTGTCCGTATGAGCTGCCACATTGGAGGTACTGTTGATCTGCTCCAGATTGTCCATGGTGATATCTTCCAGATCATAAGTCACTTCCGTGCTGTACGTATTGATATTGCCATTGTTGCTGCAGTTATTCAGAATACCGTGGTTGTTGCCCACAATACCGCCTGCGGAATGATTGCCGATCACATTTCCGGAGGATTCACACCGACGGATCTCTCCGCTCTCGGCATTGACTCCGGCAATACCGCCGACATCCGTATCACCGACCACATTTCCGGTAAATTTACAATTTTCAATGCTGCCATAGTTCACACCGACGATACCGCCGACCTGATCCTGACTTCCAGAGGGAGATACTTCCCCCGTGACCGTAAGGTTGCGGACTTTTGCTCCCTCCTGCACATAGCGGAACAATCCCACTGCCGAACCGTCTCCGGTCAGTTTCACATTGGAAATAGTAAAACCGCTGCCGTCAAAGATTCCTGCAAACGTAGGAATACTGAGTTCACCTGTCATGCTCAGAACAATGTCGTTCTGCAGCACTACTTTTTTATCTCTGGACCAACTGTCCAGTACACAGTTCTCCACCAGTTTCCGCAGATCCTCCTCCGTGCTGATCTCTATGACTGCATAATCCTGCTCCTTTATCGTGCTGTTATAACCGCTGCCGCCTCTGTACTGCTCATAGGTCAAAGTTTCTGCTGCATAGGCGGTGGCCGGTGTCTGCAGGATCAATGCTGCTCCCAGCAGGAAACATAATAATCTCTTACTGTTCATCTTCTGTTCCCTCGCTTTCTGCTGTTTTTTCCGTATTTCTGTCCTCACTGTTGTCCGAAATTTCCCCGTCTTTTCCGGCTGCTTCCACTATATTTTCTCCAGCCGGTTCTTCCTGTCCTGCTGCTTCGTGCTCCGGCAGCTCCTGGGCTTCCAGTCTGGGATAGTTTTCTTCCGGGGCATCGTCCCGCTCCTCCATCGTCACGGTATCCTTGGGACGCACCACCGCACCCATCTCACCATCAATGACACCGATGAAATCACCCTCCAACACACCATTGACATAACCCTTGATGTGACCGTTCATACGGATTCTTCCGGCGGAGGGCAAGGGCTTTGCCAGATCCCGTTTCAGTGTAAATGCTGTCTTCTGAATAATGATATCTCCGATCAGCAGTGTCTGCGGCAATGCCAGCAGTACCAACAAAATAGATGTCAGAGTACCACGACCAAGAGCCAGTCCGATGGCCGCTACCGCTGCATTGGAAGATACATAGCTGATAATAAATCCCGCAGATACCAGCATGGATCCGCTGGTAACAATGGTAGGGAACGCCTGGTTCAGTGCTTCGATGGCGGCTTCCTTGATCGGCATATAGGTCTTCAGATCCATGTAACGGCTGGTGATAACGATAGCGTAGTCGATCGTTGCACCCATCTGGATCGCAGATACTACCAGATATCCCAGGAAATATACATTTTCATTCAACAGATACGGCAATGAGAAGTTCATCCAGATACTACCCTGAATCGTTACAACCAACAGTACCGGCAGACCGGCGGACTGGAAGGTGAACAGCAGGATGATCATAACGAACAATGCTGTCAGCACCGTGATGATCGTATTATCCGTTGCGAAGGAATCGCCCAGATCCTTATCACTGGTGGCGTTACCGACCAGCAGAATGTCATCTATATTATAGAACTTTGCCACGGTATTACGGATCTGATCCAGTGCTGCTGTGGTCTCTTCTCCCTCATAAGGAACATTCAATTCCAGAACAAATCGGGAATTGTCTTCGCCCAGCAGCTGATCTTTCGCAATACAGATCTGGGAATAAGCATCCGTCAGAGTTTCTTCCAGATCATCGTCCAGTGTGATGTTGCCGCTTTCTTTCTGATCATAAATGAACAGGAACATATCAATAAACGGAACTTCGTATTCACTGACGCCACTGACCAGCGCACCATAATCGCTCTGATCCAGTGCATATGCCGAATACAACATATCCGCCACTTCAATATCCAGATCGATCAGTTCCGCAAACTGTCTGGGATTCAGCTTATCCGTCAGCATATAGCCGTCCATGGCCTCGATATTGCCAAGTCCCTGACAGGATTTCACCACATCCAGCTTTTCCAGAGCTTTCAGTGTCTGTGCCTCTTTTTCATAATCACCGTTTGGCACAATGACTGCCAGCTGGTTCACCATGCCGAATTCCTTATTTACCATGCTGACGGAAAATTTATTATCACTCATAGTACTAGATTCCAGAGTGTTGGTATCGTACACGTAGTTTGCCTTATTGGACAGGAAAAATGCTATAATAACACCTACGATCAGAATAGGCGGTATAATGTAGCGGGTAGCCACACAGAATTTACCGACCGCCGTGATCTTCGGCACGAAGCTCTTGTGGTGAGTATTGTCAATGGCCTTGGAAAAGGTCAAAAGCAGTCCGGGCATCAGGAAGAATACGGCCACCATACTGAAAATAATGGATTTTGCCAGAATGATACCCATATCATAACCAATTCTAAACTGCATGAACATCATGGCTACCATACCGGAGATAGTGGTCAGGGAACTGGAAGAAATCTCCGGGATTGCCTTACTCAGGGCCACGATCACGGCCTCTCTGGCATCCTTGTCCTCATGTTCTTCCATAAAACGGTGGGCCAGAATGATGGCATAGTCTACCGCCAGACCTAACTGCAGTACCACCGCAATAGAGTTCGTTACAAAACTGATGGTTCCGAACCAGTAGTTCGTACCTTTGTTCAAAATAGCTGCCACAATAAATGTAGTCAGATAAACCGGGATTTCCGCATAAGTCGTAGAGGTAAATAACAATACGGCTACGATAACCACTGCTGCCAACAACAGAATGACGATCATATCATTATTCAAGTCATCCGCGTCACGCTCTTCCTGACCGATATCGGAAGAATAGTAAACATCATAATCGGACAATGCATCCAATACCTCATCCAGATGCTGCTGTGTAGCTTCCGTGTCTGCTTCCTCATCAAAAGTGACAGACAATAAAGCCTCCATGTCATGATAATGATCCTCGGTGTCATCGAAATCCAACATGCTGACACCGTCCATCTCCTCCACCTGATCTGCCAGTTTCTGTGCCTCGTCAAACGTCACGTTACAGATCAGTATCCGGGCGGAGCCATACGTGGTAAATTCCGAATCCATCAGATCCAATCCCCTTCTGGTCTCTGTTGTGTCCGGCAAATAAGTGGTCAGATCGTTATTAACCTTGACTCTGTTCATGGATAATACGCAAAATATGCATAAAACAATAAAGATCAGATAAAATCCTTTTCGTTTGTCTACAATGAGCGTGGCAAGTTTCATCATAAAGGAATTATCTTTTTTGTCTTTTTCTGCGTTGTCTGCCATAGTTCCCTCCTGCTTTTTCTCTCTTTGTACCCTTATTTATGTATTTGATTTTATACACCTCTAGTTTAAAATGTTTTTGAACATCTGTAAAGACTTACTACAAAGATGAGAAATTGTATTAATGTCATTTAATGAACTTGTGTTGATTTTCTGCCACATGCAAAATATAATAATGGGGAAGAAAATGCAAGCTACAGATTGAGATTGATTGTTTATTTTTAGACATTTTCTTTCTGTTTGTTTATTATTTTAGAAAAATTTCAGATTTGTATTACATATAGGAAATGATTTCTTCTTTTCCCGGAAAGGCTGGTGGATTGTCTTATGGAAAAAATGGATCGCCGTGTGCGCAAGACAAGAGCTCTCTTATTACAGGGGCTGGTAAAAATGTTAGAAACCCATGATATTCAGGATATCTCCGTCAAGGAGCTGACCGAACTGGTGGATATCAACCGCGGAACCTTTTATCTGCATTATGATGATATCTACGATATGCTCCATAAAATCGAGGATGAAATGTTCCTGGAATTTAATGAAATCATGGAGCAGAAACCGGTCATTACCAATTCTCTGGCCTCTCAGGGGCCGTTGTTGGAATTCTTCCATTTTCTGGACCGAAACAGGGATCTGGCCAAGGTCATGATCGGCCCTCATGGGGATCTGGCTTTCGTCAATCGCCTGAAAGATCAGATTGAAAAGCGCACTCTCCAGGTTCTGGAAAGTGCGCAATCCGATGCTAATTATGAATATCTCTGCTCCTTCATCATCACCGGCTGTGTCGGTGTCGTAGAGACCTGGCTGAAAGAATCCGATCCCCAGTCCCCGGAAGAAATGGCAGAGATTCTCGGTACCATGCTTATGCGGCAGCTTACTTTTGTTCCGGAGCCTGCTTAGACTGTGTCGGCTCCAGCATGCCTACGCTCAATGAAGTCACTGTCTCACCATCCAGGAAGAAGGATACGGTATCGCCTACCTGAAGTTCGTCCAGAGTGGCATCTTCTCCGTCAATCGTAATGATCGTATCGTCATTGGCTGTGATAGTCATAGTATCTCCGCTGAGAGTTAAGGTCATCTCATCCAGCATGTCTTTCTCAGGTTTCTGACCGTTCGGTGCTTCTCCGTTGGGCGCGCTGCCATTGCCATCAGGAGCCTGGCCATCCGGCTTTTCTCCGCTGGGAGCTTCGCCGGTAGGGGCTTCACCATTGGGAGCGCCACCGTTGCCGTCAGGAGCCTGGCCATCCGGCTTTTCTCCGCTGGGTGCCTCACCGGTAGGAGCTTCACCATTGGGAGCTTCCGGCTTCTCTGCCAGTGCGATGGAGATCACATTGCCATCAATGGCAGTGATCTGGCCGAGATAAGATTCCACCTTCTCTTCACCGCTCTCCGTGCCCTCCGTCGTACTCTCCGGTGCGATCGTCTCCTTCTGTTCTGCTGATTCACTTGCTACGCTCTCCGTACCCGCAGATGTTGTTCCTCCGCATGCCGTAAATCCCGTCATCACCATAGCAGCTGTCAACACTGCACACATTACTTTTGTATTCACCTGGGGTAAATTCCATCTTCTCATATTCTCATTCCTCCTGTTCCATTAAAAATCTTGTGAACATTTCTTTCCCCTTATCTGCCTCTTATAATAAAAGACATCTGCGAAGGAATTGTGAGAAAAATGTGGTGATTCTGTGAACTTTTCAGGCATGACATCCATGTCATGTATGCAGTGTTGACAGTGTCAGATCATGTGTCGATTTTGCTGTTTTGTTGTAAATATTCAAGGAATGCGGTACAGCCTTCCAGAACATCCGCATAGGTTGTCCCAAAATCTCCCGTGTACCATGGATCCGAGATATCCCGTTCCGATCCCGCGTAGGAAAGCAGCTTCGCTACTTTCCCCTCCGGGTCTCCCCCGAATATCCGCAGCATGTTGCGGATATTCGCACCATCCATACCAATCAAATAATCATATTCCGCATAATCCGCTCTCGTCACCTGCCGGGCCCGCTTCCCCTCACAGGAGATCCCATGCCTCGCCAGCTCCGCCTTCGCCAGCGGATACACCGGATTCCCGATGCCGTTCCAGATTTCCTCTGTACTGGTGGCCGCGGAGGCAATCTGGAAGTAGGCGGCGAGACCGGCATCGGATACTAATTTTTTCATTATGAATTCCGCCATGGGGGAACGACAGATGTTGCCGTGGCAGATGAATAATACTTTTATCGGCATTTCTTACCTCCAAAACCGCATCAAATTGCTCCAGTTTGCGCCGGTTTGCCAAGCTGCTGAAGTTTCAGTCATTTTACAGAAAATCGGGCCAAATGGCAAAGTCGCGCAAAGTGTGGCAAATCTTGGTCGTCAATCGTAGTCAAAACGTAGTTTTTTATGGGGGCATAAACTACTTGCGCCCCGGTTTGCAAGAGAGGGGGTGCACTTTTAGGGGGGTGCACTCCAGAGGGGGTGCAAATGCCCCCCCTTAGAAATAAACCTTATTCCCCATCAACAATTGGAGGCACTTCATCAATATCTTCTACTTCAACGATTTCTGCCTCAATTATTGTTTCTGCAACATCATCGGGTACTTCTTCTTCCGGTTTCTCGCCCGCGGAGAAGTCACCCTCAAAAAACATTTTATATGCTCTGTTCGCTATAACCTTAGTCTCGGCATAATCCAGGCCACCGTTAATAACTGCGCCTACGCCCGGGAGAAGTTTTCCGAGGTTCACAATTCCTTTTTCGCCGAATTTAGTGATGAACCTAAACCCAATCTTCTGATTGATTTTAACTAATGCTTTTCCAGGAATCTTCTCAATTCCTTTCTCAGCGACCTTCACTCCCACTTTTATACCGGCCTGCTTTACAACCTCAGTTACAGATACTCCTGCAAGGCAAGCGTAAACAAAAGTTTGTACTTGATCCGAATCAAGCTTTAAACCTGCAAGATAAGCCGCACACGCCACCATTCTCATCTGTACATAAAGCACGCTACTCACATTCGCAGGAATTGTAATAGGTAAAGTAATGGCTCCTCCAAACCCTGTGATAAACCCAGAGGTGGTACATTTAGCCACCTGATTCTTCAGCATCTTTTTACATGCTTCTTTAGGATCCTTGTTTCTGGAAAGATAGTCCTCGGCCATTTGGCTAACCGGAGGGCTTACTTTTCCAAGTCCAGATAAAGACTTGTCATAGCAAGTATCCAGAATCTTCATAATATCTTCCTGTGTTATAATCTTCTTTTTTTGCTTCTTTTCCTCTCCCATAAGACCCTCACGACTAAATATGTTTCTTAAATGCCTTTTTTATTCTAAGCAACGAGTCCATAATCCAATCAAACTGTGCCGGCCATTCATTTTTGTCATCAAAGTTAGCGGATCTTGTAACAATGACTCGACTTCCCTTCCTTTCAGGCAGTTCCTGCCAATCAAAAGCTAATCCTGCGTCCTTTTCTATGGTTTCCTTTTTACTCAGTAACTGGTTAAAAAGCTCCTTATCATCAACGATGTAAAATTCCACACCGGTCTCGTTTCTCTTTTGAATCATGGTAATCGCAAGATGTACACCTGAAGTGCCTATGCTCATTTCCATCCAGTGATCAGTTGATGGCTTTCTCCTATTAAACTGTTTAGCAAATTCAGCATTGTTAAATGCATAGTCATTAAAAGCTGTCCAGTATTCAAGGCGCCTTTGATGTCTTGGACTACTATTGTCCGCCTTTTTGATTTCCTTTGCCCAGTCATTTGGACGCTCAATAATCTCGAATTTTACAGCTGGCTCAGAGTTACCTATTCTATAAAGCTTTATCTCTGATAAAAAGAAAGCTATCTTATCGTCCGTATGGGCGTTCAACCATTCAACAGCCGCTTTATGTTCTTCACGTGCGTGTTTCACAACCCAAATAATGACATCAGCTGACTTTCCTGATGCATATGTTATCAGTTTTCCCAAATGATCGTGATCTGTATCACCCAGCTGATTCTCTATTATTATTTTTCTGTCGGTGCCGGTTTCACTTGCATATATATCCACATTGAAATCGCCAACTGAACTCTCAGTCTCATCAACTGTGATATCAAGCCCTACTGCATCGGCAAGCAGATCGATATTATCTGCCAGCCAAGGTGTAAAGTCTAGTGCCTCATGTGGCCAAACAGAACGAAGGTCTTTTATTTCCTCTAAGGTTGTTAAGCTAACCACGGTATCCCTCCTTCAAATAATCGCATAACGAATCTGCAATTTTATTAGATAACTTCCCGGGGACAGCTTCATAAATGGATCCATCCTCCGTCTGCAAAATAACGATGCTGTCTATATTTAATTCTTCTACAACATAGGATTTTGCAGGCAAATCCTGTATCTTTTTATATATCCTGGCAGTTGCATCAACCACATTAAGCCTAGGTGATTTAACGATACCCGTAAATTCGTGCCCTGCTGCGCAGGCTAATCCATACTCAGAAAGATATTTCCTATAATCTTTGGCGAATTTCAAATCCAGATCTTTTTCAGCTGCCTCTATCTCATCCTCAGATGCTCCATTTAAGCAATCAAAATCCTCCATTGCTCTTAATGTTTTGATAATATCATCCATACCTTATACGGCCCCCTCTGCCAGTAACTTCGCCATAGTCTTCCAAAAATGACGTCGTACTACATCAAACTCAGGTCTATTAATCTCAGAAATCGCCTTAAACCCATGAAGCGCTGCGTTGTCATGCTCTGCAGTTGTTAGAATAGCTAAAACTCCATCCGCTTCCTGTCCGACGTGATGCAATTCATACTTGAATACATTGCCAGCATCGTCAATTCCTATAGGTGTGAGTCCTTTTTGCATTCTCATGAGGTTATTCCGGCCCATTTCATCAACGATGTTGTAAAGATCTATATCATTGCGAACAAGCGCCATTTCACCATTTATCATTTGAGCTCGGAGCCCAGCCTCCTGGAACACCTTAAACTCTTCCATTGTATGGAATTGGCTGATCACTTCTGCGGGGTACCTTGTTTGCATCTGAATCGCTGCCGCTTCTTGAGTAGTAAGATTCAAAGGTACACCACGCAGCGAACGCATTGCATTGGCATAATTAATTCCTTCTCCAACACCACCCGTGATAACACCGGTAATAGCGCCCCACTTATAGCTTTCACTAGCTGCGAGTTCTGCTGCTTTAAGGGCCTCGCTCATATCTCCAGTCTCTATGCCCGTAACAACTCCAGCTGATACCCCGCCAATAGCTCCAGACGAAAGAGCCATGATTGTTCCAGTTTTTGCTGCTGTAGCGAATATAAGGCTAACTGCAGGCGCTCCTACTCCAGCCGTAACCACAGAAACAGTAACACAGACCAGAATCACGCCTGTTCCGATTGCAACATTCTTGATTATTTGTTCGTACGTATCATCATAAGCCTCAAAAGGCCGCACCACGGTGTCACCATCTTCACCCAATGTGAAAACGTATCTTGTCCCCTGGAACTGTGCATCTATATCTTCTAATGTGTATCCGAAATAGATATTTGATTTGGAATTGTGGGTCAGTTCATCGATGTATTCTTGTGAAATATATACCGCGCTGACGTTTTCAACATAATACTTGTCACTATCAAGTGTAGAGACTAACTCTTCATAAATGGCATCCTCGACATAATCAGTCAGAGCCTCGTCGTTCAGGCTTGAAAACTCCGGCTCATATTCATAATCGGAGTCATCGGGTTCTTCGTCATCTCCTACCACAACATGAATGAGGCCGTCATCTGTAGTTTCTAAAGCGTCACTTTGCTCAGTTACATTAGAAACCGCCTCAGTAACCTCAGATACAATATCTTCGTTTCCTGTGGTTTCTGGGGTTGTTACTGCAGATGTCGAATTAGAAGCGCACCCAGTAAGCAGGAGAACTCCGGCAAGAATAAATGCTACTATTCTTCTCATTCTGCATCACCTCCATTGTTCTTATCATCCTCTTCAAGAGGCGTTTCTACGTTTGTCATGGCTACTTTTTCTTCTTTTTTTCCTTTTGAAACTTTACTTGCATACACAGCCACGCCTGCAGCTGCTACAAGAATAACTGCGATAATGACAAACATCCCCGTATTTGTGGTTTTTTCTTCTGTCAATTCCTCCTCAAGAGCTTCATCGGTCGTCTCATCTACCGTTTTTTCCGGGAGCTGGCTTTCAGTGTTATTCTCTGCTGCAGTCTCCGGTTTCACGTTTTCATCCACTTCAGCTTCTTCGATTGTTTCTTCCGGTTCAACCTCAGCAGGTTCTTCTGGTTCTTCAATTACTGGCTCAATAAGGCTCCCGTCAGTATCAATCGTGTAGCCCTCGGCCAGTTTGCCTTCCAGTTCCTTAACCGACAGACCCGTTCGTGAAAGAGCACGTAAAAACGGATCCGTTCCAACATAAATAGTTTTTATAGTAGTCTCGTTGGTATAAAGATTTGTTACGGTGAAAGTATAAATACCTTCATCCTTATATTGATCTCCGTCTTTAGCAGGCCTGTTAAATCTAACATCTTCCGTTCTTCCGTTAGTTCCATTAACAAGAACAGTGCGTTTTACATCGATCGTTAAATATCTGGATTTTGCCATATCCAGTTTGAAACCGTTCTCTGTTATGGCATTATCCTGTAACTCAGCCCCAGAGGTGATATCAAAGGGATAAACCATGCAGTTTCCATTACGGATGGAGAACGTAAAGAAGATTCTATAGTTCGTATAGGAATCTACTCCCGACTTGTCGACAATCTCATAATCTAATGCGACTTCATAATCACCCTCTTCAAAAAGCTCAACTTTAGTGTCCGCGCCGGTGCGTGCATTGGCCGCAAGGTAATCTGTATAGATAATTGGATCGTGTCTTACCCCCTCATAATCGGTATATCGTATAATGAGGGTTCCTCTTTTCATACTTGTCTGGCCTGTTTGGAAGTACTGATCATAGCCGTTCTTATCTTCTGAAATTTGAAGATTTGCATTTCCATTCAGGCAGGTAATATCCTGCTTAAGATTAAACCAAAGCGTAACTCTGTCTCCGACATTTTTAAGAAATATTGGTGTGCCCGTTACATTATCCTGGGTTTCCCTCGTATATCCATTTACAAAAAACTGGCCAATTTCCCACCCATAGTGTGGATCCTTGTTTGTTATAGCATTTTGCCCCGAATAACCATTATCTTTACCAGTATTAGTTAAGCTCCCTAGATTCTTCTTCGGTGTAGCAGTTGATGGCGTTCCATTGCTCATATTCTCCGAGCTGTTAATCAGGTAAAATGAATACACCTCCGCACATTTCTTATACTCGAATTTATCGTAGCTTACAAACCATACGTTGCCATCCTCTACTTGTTTTTCAAGTTCATAAACTACAAGAATCCTGTAGTAGCAGCCATTAACCTGCTGGATGTCTTTAGTAATATAAAAATCAGGCACATAGTTGGCATCAGCAGCGATATTTGAAAGGTATTTATCCGTCACCCAATTTGTTCCATCCAATGATGTTTGAAGCACAAGACCACCGGAGAGAATGTTGCTTTCAAACTCTTCACCGTTTATCTTCCTGGATTTGTCATCATATAAATGCCAATCTGTGCTAGCAGCATTAGCATACTTGGTCCCTACGGAATAATTCAAAGTAACATTTCCATCTTTAACCTCATACGCAGTAAAACCATTGACTGCTGTAATAGAGGTCATGTCTCCTTTAATTGAAAATGAGCCATAATCTGTAATCGATGATATTGTTGATGGGGTAACTGCTGAAATATCATATTTTCCATCTTTATCAAATTCATATAACTTTCCGCCAGGATTACTTGTCGTGCTCCCCGCATGAACTGACATCGTTGCGGCTGGATTAAAGAGCATACATGCAATTACAGCCACTGTCGTCATTCCGCCAATTGCCTTTTTAAATAATCCCTTTACTTTCATCTTGAACCCCTCCTGAATGGATTTAAGAGCTTCTTTTTTCATTTTCTATAGCCCTTGAATGAAAAACTAAAACCCAACTGAAAATACGTCTAATAATCAAAATTCTGTTCTGAGGTCAAATAAAGCCCTAATAATGGATGTTCAAATTCAAATATCATGCTATAATTAAGGCATCCCAGATAGCAGGTATATATTTGTTTGCATGATTAACAGACGGCTGGCTACTTGTTATGCAAAAGTAAATGCGACCCGTCTATTTAATACCTATTGACAAATCGATTACTATCTGCAGCTTCGGTCTAATTACTTTTTAACGAATAAATCTGGCATTAAATGCACTTCATCTGGCGGGATGAGGTGCATTTTTAATAATGACATTAATGCTTTGAAATCTTCATCATCCTCTTCTACGAGTTCGTATGGACTTTTATTTCCAAGTCCAGGACGTTTTACACTATTGATATGATTCATTAATAAAGTCATATCTTCTTGCATGTATGGGTTTAAACTTTTTCCTTTTGGCACGGCATAACGAATAAATTCATGATTCTTCTCGATACACCCTTTTTGCCATGAAGCCATTGGATCACAGTAATAAAGGCTTGTTCTATAAACTATGAAGCCATCCTCATCCAGCGTAAGTTCTAACTCATCTACCTTCTTGAATTCGCTGCCGTTGTCAGTCAATATAACCGGAAACAACCGTCTAAAAACATCTATTCCCAATCCTGTCTCGAGATAGTCCAGAACCCTTTTTACGGATTCTGCTTTTCCATCTGGCATCAGGAATAGTAGCATTACGTTGTTCTTTCTAAAGATCATTGTAAGCAAACGCTTTCCAGATTCTCTAACGCCTTTTACAGTATCCATTTCTGTTACTTCATCTTCTGAATATTTGAATTTCATCGCATACTCAAAATCCTCATATGTCCTACACTGTCTATACTCCATTGAGTGAAATCCATTGATATCGTTGTACTTTTTCTTTCGTGGTTTGTAGCCTGTCTTTCTTCTAAAATCTATGTTTTTAATAGATAAGGCACCTTCATCGATATAGTTATAAAGTGTTCTCAAACACACTGGCATTTCATTTTCATGTTCTGCATATATGTGTGTTAAAGGCTGGCCTTTCTTAACAAGTCGAGTCACAAGTTCATCCAATTCTTCCTTCTTTTCATCAGAAAGTCTAACTCCTTGTCGACTCTCCGATCTACGACGAGTTACAGCTGCATCAGCGAATTTCGCACTGTAAATATACTTATCTTTGTTGCAAAGCTTTTTATCCTTACAGTTATTACAAACATACGGAGGCGAATCAAACTTATGGCAAGCAACTGATACATATCTATCGCATACCTTGGTACAATCCACTCCTCTGCAAAGTCTACACTTTGTATTACAGGCTTCTTCATCACAGCCGCACAAATTCCTTACTGTGCATTGTCTTGCCATGCGGCAATCTTTTCCATTCGGGTAATTACCTTTAATGAAGGTTCTGTTTTCTTTAACTTCATGTGCAATAGTAGATGGATGTCTGCGAAGTCTTTTTGCTATTTTTTTGAATGACTCCCCGATGCATATCCCAGTTTCTATTGCTATTCGATCTGACAGGTCCATTTGTCCGCTAGCATTGTAATAATTCATATCTGCTCCTTTCTAGCAGATAGTAATCGATATCTTCAATATATCATGTCTGCCAGAAGAAGCCATTGCAAAAGTAAATTAGACTTTTTTAGCCATTTTCAGTTGTCAAAGTACAGGTTTAATTTTTCAGCTGAATTGGAATCCGAGCTTCCAGTTTGCAAGTTTAAGTTCTGATTTAGCTAATCGCTTGCATAAGTAAATTCTGGCAAATCAAAATATCATGATTTTTATGGAAGTTAGTTTTGCAAAGTTCTTCAAAACTGGAATTTACTATTAGAAACAAGTTGTTTTATGCTTCATATGCTGATATTCTTTTTTTGAGATCTTAATCCTCTGAAAAAAGAGTCACGTTAAGCGGAGGTCGAATTTTATTTCTTTTTTCGCAAGATTAAATTCCACCCCTCATTCGGTTCAGTATTTTTTCCGAATGGCGCTACGTTTCTTATTTTTTCAGTAATAGAGGTGTAAGGTTAATCTCATTAGCGGGAATGGATTTTATTCCTAACTTGTCAAGAATATCCCCGCCATTAATGAAGCTGAACAACTGGTGTGCCGACTGGTTATTCAGCTTTTTTCTGTTATATGAGTTGATATGACTCATCATAAGATTGATATCATCCTGAGTTAAGTTATCAAAAGAGGTTTTCTTCGGAAGCACACGACGAATCATCTCATGTGTAACTTCACAACCACCTTTTTGATCAGAACGCTGTGGATCACAATAAAAGATATGTGTTCTGCGACCATTGCCCTTATTAAATTCGATTGCCAGCGGGTTAGTAAATTCACTTCCTCTGTCGGTCAAAATCACCTGGAAGAGGCTAGTGAATACTTCATGTCCTAACTGTTCATACAACCAGTCAAATATTTCTGTAACTGACTTGGCGGTATTGTTATCACGGATAAAAGCAAGCATTAAACTACTATTTCTAAAGTATATGGTCAACAAGACTTTACCGCCTTTGCGACCTTCTACTGAATCCATTTCCACTACCGGAATATCAGGATTCGCAGCAAGATAAGCTTCAAAATCTTCGTAAGTGCGTCCTACATGACACTGCTTGTCTACTCTTACAGGCTTCTTATGTGAGCGGGTACGATAACGGACCTTTCTTGGAAGATCAACGTTATCTACAGATAAAAGCCCTGCATCAATGTAGTTATAAATAGTCTTTTCATCAAGCATGATATCATCTGCATTATTGACACATATCATGTGAATAGACTGGCCTAACTTAACAAGCGGTGAAACAATAGCATCTACACGCTTTAATTCTTCCGGTGTAATTGCTATTCCTTGACGACTTTCTGAGCGAGTAGTCTCATAATTCTTCTGAGCTGATTTGGCAGAATAAATAT
>OGOK01000880.1_pt1 | contig 23491 bp, 13 predicted proteins | sample 1552661 | NCBI WGS metagenome assembly OGOK01 (sample SAMEA2580172, study PRJEB22360) | human gut metagenome | biome: human gut; feature: human-associated habitat; material: faeces | place: Denmark | collected 2008/2010
ATCCGGCTGAGTAAGCATATCGTGGAACGGGACGAAGCACACAAAGCATTGGGATTATCTGATTTTGAATATGCTTTTTACACAGCCGTAGCAGACAATGACAGTGCGAAGGAATTGATGGGAAAGGAAAAATTGAGAGAATTGGCCGTAGTACTGACAGAAACGATCCGGAAAAATGCGTCCATCGACTGGACGATCAAAGAGAATGTAAGAGCAAAGATGAAAGTAGCCGTAAAACGCATGCTGCGCAAATACGGTTATCCACCCGATATGCAGGCACTGGCCACCGAAACCGTTTTGAAACAGGCCGAGAAAATAGCCGAAGAACTGACCGGTTCGATGTAAATGGAGGAAAGACCCGGTTAAAATAAGTTTCGAAGGAATGATATGGCAGAGAGGCTGAATCCAGCGGAACAGAAGATTGAGAGTCGTTCAATGATTTGTTGGAATGCAACAATATTGGACGACTTTTGTTATATCCCGTAAAAAAATGCTTGATTTTTGTTTGGGAGGGAAAATAAAATTATATCAATATTATGTAATATTCATGTTTTTTCTTAGTTTTGGGAAAATATGTATTTTTTACTTGCTTAGATATTAAAAAATGAATCATAATCCCCGTTATTTACTGAGACACTTGTCCTGCCGGGTGCCTTGGCACGACAATGGCTGGAATGGGACGGTCTGTAAAAATCCTGCGGCTAACGGAGCCTGTCTGATACTGAAAAACTGTGCTTTGGAACGGGATGATCAGAAAGAACAGAAACTGGCCGGTCACTCACTGGAAGGTCTGGAGGAAGAGGATTTCCCGGTATGTGTGGGAGAAAGGGCGACCTTTATGACCTGCTTCCCGTTTTACCGGACCCTGAGGCATCCTTATGCCGCTATTTCAAAAGCGACTCATGGTCGTCTGAAAGATACCCGGGTGAGGTATCCTGCTTATGCTGTGGCTGCTGTTCCTTATTATTGGATGTTGAAAGAGAATGCAAAAGAAAAAGTCAGTTTGTATGATCTGGATTATGATCCGGACAGAGAACCGGAATTAGCCTGGAAAGATAGTTGGGTGCAGGAAATTCATAACCAACGGGCTTTACTGGATTGTTTTTTTGAACATTTTGAGGAAAAGACTTCCCTGGTGTTTTTTTATGCCAAGCAGGTTCCTTTTATTGAAGATTCCAGTCGCGTCCTGATAGGAGTAGGCCGTATAAATAAAATTATCCCTTCAGAGGCTTATGAAGGATCGGATAACCGGTTCGGGGCTGCTTACTGGGAACATATGATCCTTCATTCGATACGTCCGGACGGAAAAGACGGTTTTCTGCTGCCCTATCATGAAGGCCTGGAATATCAGAAAGAGCATCCCGGGTTCGATATGTCGGAATTAGCGGTATGCATTCCGAATGACAAACGGTTTGAGTTTTCCTATGGGGGCGAACATGTCAGTAACGACAGTGCGATCCGGGTATTGCTGGCCTGTATGCAGTCGCTGGAAAAAGCGCAGGCTTTGGGTATCGGAACCGGACATGCGAAAATGATCGGCTGGATTCATGATGAAATTGCCTCCCTCGAAAAATTGAGGGGAAATTATCCGGGAATGGGTTCGGCATTGTGTGCGTTGGGAATAGAGAAGGGGCATTTTGTTGCTGCTGAAATCATTAACAGTTTGAAAGATGAAAAGGGAAATCCCTGGCTTTTGTTTGAACAGGAATTGAAACAACCTGCGAGCATTTTATCTTCCGAAATAAGCCGGCTGCTACCCGAATCTTCCAAACAGGTATATCTGCGGCTGAAAAAAGAGAACGGGCCCCGTATTCATTTTCTTTACCTGTTGAGCCGCTTTGATCTCACAGCGGAACAGGCAAAGGTTTTGTTTGTTAAGGAGGAAGGATCGGTTGTTGCGGATGACTCGGAAATATTGAAGAATCCTTACCGGATTTATGAAATATTGCGGCATACTACTTGTCCGGTTGATTTAAGTACCATAGATCTTGGTTTATATTTAAAGGGTGAAACTGAACAGGTTTTACCTGCCGGTTCGGTGTATACCGATCCGTATCAGGTTTGGCGTCTGAGGGCACTTACAGTTCAGCAATTGGAGAGAGCGGCTTTTGCCGGTCATACCCTGTTGCCGCGCGGGGAAATTGTCCGGCAGATTCGTTTACTGCCGGTGACCCCGTCGTGTCAGGTGACCGGAGATTATTTCACCATGGCAGAGCCCGAATTCCTTCCTGAAGTGCATGTCGTGAGCATGAAATCGGGAGAGGAGGTCTATCAACTGCAACGGTATGTCCGTACTAAAGCGATTATTTCCGATAAAGTAAGGAAACGGATTCAAGCATCGCAATTATCCGTTGAGGCTGACTGGGAAGCTTTACTGGACGCAGCATTAAAGGATTTTACCCCGGATCATCCGGATGAACAGGAACTAAGGGCCCGGCAGGAAAAAGTTGAGGCGCTGAGGATGCTTGCCGGATCGCGTTTTTCTGTGCTGATCGGGCCGGCAGGAACGGGTAAAACGACTTTGCTCAGTGTGCTGGCCGGTCAGGAAAGTATAGCGGCCAAAGGGGTATTGTTATTGGCTCCGACAGGTAAAGCGAGGGTCCGGATGGAAGAACTGGCAAAGCATGTGAAACTGACGGCCCGCACTTTGGCCCAGTTTCTTTCCGGCTACAATCGCTACCGGGGAGACATTCAGCAGTATGTTTTTTCAGATCAGTATTGCGAAGAGGGTTTTGAGACCGTAATTCTTGACGAGGCTTCCATGCTCACCGAGGAAATGCTGGCGACGACGCTGGATTGTCTGAGAGGGGTGAAACGTTTTATCCTTGCCGGTGACCATCGTCAGTTACCTCCCATCGGGGCCGGGCGCCCCTTTGTGGATATTGTGCAGTTTTTGAAACCGGAGGAAATTGCAGAAACTTTCCCGAGAATAGGTAAGGGCTATACAGAGCTGACTGTGAAGCGGCGGCAGGGAGGTAACAGCCGGGAGGATATTCAACTGGCGGAATGGTTTGGCGGCGAAGCTTTGGAGCCGGGAGCCGATGCAGTGCTGAACCGGATCATACATCAGCCAGAATCTCCTTATTTACGGGTGGAATATTGGCAAAACGAGTCGGATTTTGAACAGATTTTTGAAAAAGTGCTGGTTGAGGAGCTCGGACTGAAAGAAGATACGGAGGTGTCTGATTTTAATAAAACCCTGGGCTCTACAGATGGTAAGTATTTCAATTTCAGGGAGGCGGTAAAACAGGCAGAGGCCTGGCAGATCCTATCCCCCGTCAGAGAAAAAGTATTTGGGGTTAAAGCCATCAATCGTTTTATCCATCAGTGGTTCAGAAAAGATAAAATAGAGTATGCAAGGAAAGGTTCTTCACGGCTGCCGGCTCCTGTCGGATTGGAAGAAATTGTATACGGGGATAAGGTAATCAATCTTTATAACCAGAAAAGGGATAAGGTATATCCGGCAGACCGTTGCCTGTGTTATATTGCGAATGGTGAGATCGGTATGGTGGTGGGACAGTTGAAGAGAAAAGCAGACGATGCTAAATTTAAGGGAAAACCCAAAAATACGGAGATCGAATTTACTTCACAGCCTGGCTATAAATATACGTTCCGGGCTTCTGAATTCCGGGAAGAAGGGGAAAATCCGCTGGAACTGGCTTATGCCCTGACCGTCCACAAGGCTCAGGGAAGTGAGTTCGGGAAAGTATTCCTGATCGTTCCTAATCCTTGTTTGTTACTGACCCGCGAAATGCTTTATACTTCGCTTACCCGTCAGCGGGATAAGGTCATTATTTTGTACCAGGGTGAGTCTTTGGATATAGCTTCTCTGGCCTCTCCGCTGCGTTCTGATACTTTGAGAAGGATTACTAATTTGTTTGAAAATCCGGAACCGGTCAAGATAGAGGAGGTATTGCTTGAGAAAAATCTGATCCAGTGTGCCAGCGATGGCAGATTGTTGCGGTCGAAAAGTGAATTGGCAATCTATCAACACCTGATCGACAGGCATTTCAATCCTGTGTATGAGAAAAAACTGGTTATAGACGGAGTGATGAAGTTACCCGATTTTACGATAGAAGATGAGGATTCCGGAGAGATTTTTTATTGGGAACATTGCGGTATGTTGTATGATGAAGATTACCGTCGGCGCTGGGAAGAAAAGCTGCAGTGGTACAGGAAAAACGGTATCCTTCCCTGGCAGGAGGGAGGAGGGGAAAGGGGGACCTTGATTGTAACCGGAGAAAAAATGGAAGTGCTGGAAGATCATCGTGTGCGGGGAGCGATCTCCATGCAGGAAATCGACGGGATTATAGAAAAAGTATTAATGCATCGGAATTGAAATGGAAATAAAAGATATTCGTCAGTACAGAAGTGTATATAAAAAAGAAATTGTAGAATGTTCCGATACGAACCGGAATGAGCATTTTGTCGGGATGCGCACAAAGGTAGGCGAAAAAAGTGAATATGGCTTTTTTGCAATTTGTCACGGAGATAAAAGCGGTTTTAACAACAGTGACGGAATCCGCGGATTTCTGGAAGGATTTCTGGATATGGCCAAAGACGGACAGGCTGTATACGAATTTCTCCAGAATGCCGTAGATGCCGGGAGTTCGGAATTCGGACTTTTCTGGGGAAGAGATGAGGCAGACGGAAATGATTATTTGATGGTGGTCAACAACGGAATGCCCTTTGACGTTGATAGTATACGCTCCATTTTGAATGTCGGGGTTTCGACGAAATCTTCAGACAACTATACCATTGGGAAATTCGGTATCGGTTTTAAATTAGCCCACCGTCTGGTTGGACGGGAAAACGGACTGGATGAATTGATCAACCTGAATTACGGCCCCATTTTGTTTAGCTGGCAGCACGGCGAAATAAAGCAACTGCACAGATTGGCAGAAAATCCTGATGTGCATCCGGTAGCCCAACATTATCGCATATATGAAGAGAACGAAAAGATCTGTGCGAAGGTGGAAGGAGAAGCTCCCTGGCTGTTTAAGATCCTGGTGACGAATTTTCCTTGTGCACCGGAGAATGATCATGTACCGGAAGATATATTTGATTGCCGTCATAAACCTACCCAATCGGCATTCAGCCGGGAAGAACTGCAAACACTGGGACGCTGGGTTCATAAATACCGTCCTTATCTGGAGAAAGATTTTGAACAGGGAGCTCTTTTTTTCATCCGACTGGGACAGGGAAAACAAGTGCATCTGGAAGAAGAGAATCTGGAAGAGGAGGTGAAATTTTCCCTGGCTATCCTGAATCAGGTCACTGCCGGAAAACATTCCGGTCTTACAAAATTAAATCTGAACGGGACTACGCTTGCACCTGTTTCATTGGAATTCGAATCTTTTAAAATCAGCCGGAAAGACGACAGAGAACAATACCGCTATATCCGTTTCGGTAAAACGGAAGAATTATCCGCAGCAGAAGAGGCCCGCGAATCAGAGGATGCGGATATTGAATTGCTGCTGGGATATTGCAAAGACTATCGGCAAGCAGGACAGGCTTTTTTGAATGCTCCGAATTTTTATCTTTTTTTCCCGTTGAATGAAGAAAAACACCGGTTGAAATTTATTTTGCACTCCAATGCATTTTATAAATCGAGCTCACGCACTTATCTGCAAAAAGGAGGAAGCGGAGGAGGTATAAATGAACGTCTGTTTGCTGTTTTTGCCCGGATGCTGACAGAAAGAATGGAGAGCTGGGCAGATTACGGTGGACCGGAAGAAAGGAATAAATTTCTGAGCTTGTATGTTCATTTGCTATTGTCTGAAAAGAGTGAGAATTCCGAACGGATGTGGGTCAATGAACCTTTGTACCGGCCCCTGGAATCGTTTGTCCGGGAGCATATACCTGTAAAAGAACGAAATGGCTTTCGCCTGGCAAAATCAGGTGAAGTCATCCGCTATAAGGATACTTTTTTACCGGTGGACGGAGAGGGATGGATTACAGGGATTGCATGGTTTTACTGGCACCGGGATGAACAGGATTTATGTGACAAAGCCGAAAATAAATTAGGGGTAAAACCTTTTACTATAGTTGACTTGTTAAACCGGGAAGGGAGCGCAACCCTTATCAATCATTGGTTGGAGCAGGACGATAACAAGGTGGAGGAATTATTGAACGAGATAGATGCTGCATTGGGTGTCGGGCTGTCTCCAGATAAAGAGGATGCTATAAAAGAAAATCTGAAAGAACTGGAGATCTGGAAATTTGAGGACGGTTATTACTCTATAGAGCAGTTGGGGAAAGAGAGTGAACGGGTACAACATTTTTTGTTGTTTGATGCCGTGGATAATATACGTGATATACTCGTAAAGACAGGATGGAAGGTGAGTTACCTGTCACTTAGCGGTTTTTCCCGTTTAGCTGAGTATATCAAAAAGAGATATCAGCATGTACTGAAATACCTGAATAACTATGGGGAATTGATTGCCGTGTTCAATCAGAAGTTGCCGGAAACCGACTTGAACAGCGAGGAAAAACAAAGAATCGTTACGATGCTGGCCCGCAAATTCAGTGACAACCGCGGGGATAGAATTGAAAAGATCAGAAAGTTATGTTTATTCCGCAACCGTCTGGGGAAAGTGGTGGCTTTAGAGTCCTTGTTGCAAACGACTGAGTTACCCTGGCAGGCGGACTGGCAAATAGCCCCTGAGGAATACGGGGATTATCTGGACGATTATTTTGTGAAAGAAGAAACCGCTGTTTATACCAATATTGTATGTCCGTACTGGGATGTCATGATTGCTGTTCTCCGAAAAGAAGAAGATCTGATCGCATTATTTGGATTTGTGGCCCGGGTGTATCAGGAGAACAAGGAGGTGCAAAGGCAGGGGCTTGCCTCCGATAAAATTATCCGCAGTGAGGGTATTTTTTATGGGAGACAGGACAATTATTTCTATTCTGCTTGTTTGTCTGAATTCGGGGAAAAGGAATATGGCTTTTTACGAACAGGCTTGAATAAGGCCGGAATAACTGTTTTACCGGATTATGAGTTCCTTGAATTTTACGGAAAACGACCTTTTGAGCTGGAAGAGACAAAGTTGCCCGGATTGTCGGCGGGAACACCATTCTTATTTTCAGAAGCAGAAGTGAAAGTGTTTTTGAAATTATACCTGAAGGATCAGTGTAATTTAGGTGATATACTGATTTCTCCGGCGGATCAGGGGAGGCTATCATTGATACGGAAAGACAATGATCGCTTCTTAGTGGCTGGAATTACTGAAATGAAAGGATATTTGGAGCGTTATTATTCCGGTCGGTATGTAGAGTTGCCGGCTATTTTAGATGAATTCAAAACGGATGTTCCCTTGAATGGTGCGTATTTGGCAGAAAAGCTGATTGATGAGGCTGATCCGGAAAATGTTGAGCAAATGGCTGATTTAGCAGAGGTGACCCTGAAAATGGGACAAGAGCTGAAATTGAAATTTATCCGGAAGTTTCAGGTTGTAGAATTTGATCCGGACCGGGGGATGAGTCGGGTGGCCTTTAAATTTGTCCAGTTTTTGGCAGAGATGGAGGAAAAAGACCAGGCGAAGGGTATTTTGAGGTCGGTGGCTATCATCCGGGATGGAGTAGAACAATTGAGTCTGGACTCGGTTCACCTGTCGGGGATAGAAAGTGTCGGATTCGGTGGGGAGAACGAACCGCAGGTTAAACTTCATTTGTCCAATATCCTGCCTAATAAGGAGACAAAAGCTACCCGCCTCGTGGAACAGGTTGTTGAAGCATTGGCCAAAGAACTGAAATATAATCCCGGCATGTTGAGGGAACTGTGGGGGCTGTCACAAGAGGTGGATAAAGCTTATATTTACAAGGAATTGTCGAAAATCTATAAAGATAAAATCTTGCTGAATGCGGAGCAACTTGCTTTTATATGTTTATATGCGCAAAGCGATAAAGATTGTAATATAGGTGATTTTAAAGTAAAGATGCGTAATGGTTCGGAGTTGGATTTAAAAGATGTTGTGCTGTACACACCTGAACTGAGCCTGCGTTGCATTCCGGATGCTTTGGTGCTGGACGACAGATATAAAGGAATAGGAGAGTTTTTACTGGGTGGAATTTCTGTTTTTGAAATCCGGAAAGTAAAAATAGTAGCAGGGCCTTATATAGAAAATGACAAATTGTATTTACCCGGATTGCAGGCAGTCGGGGACGAGATTGCCCGTGGAGAACTTTGGAGGCATGTGTTCGGGCTTTGGCAATCGGAAAAAGATAAGGGGAGGGGGTTGAAAGCAGGGCTGGCTTTGAGCTGGGAAGCAATCTGGGGCTTTACGCCTGAAAATACGATCAGGGATACGGAATGGAGCATTCCGGAAGAAAGATTACCCGAATGGGTGGAAGCCTGGTTGAAGGAAGGTAGTAAAGTGTTTTTTAAGGAGAAAGCTGATTTTTTGGAAGGTCTGGGCATCTCAGGTCCGGGTTCTGATATTTTGAAAATTCGTAAGTTCCTGTTAGGAGCGGGAGGTGAGAAACCGGTTCTGAATTATGATTATTCCGGGGTTGTTTGGAAAAATACCCTGGCGTTGTTGGCTTTAAGACAAAAGGGATTTCTCTTTGATGGGAGTGCTACTGATTTACTAAAGAATTTATATAGCAAGTTGGCTGGGGAAGGGAATATGAACAACCTGTATTTACCGTTGATCAGCCCATCCGATCCATCATCTTTCTATATAGGTACGGCTCCGAAAGCATTTCTGGCAGATCGTGAACTGACAGAACGTCTGCGTAAGATTAATTATCCGGTAAATGCTTTACCCCAGGATATCGGAGCCCCGGTTGTGTGGGGAGAAATTTTGCCGGAGGAACTGAGGGTCGGATTTGAAAAACCTCAGCTTGAGTTTGAGGTATTGGATCGCTTAAAAGTCGATGGTGAGGGAAAAGAATGGGACAGGGATTTTTATACGAAATGGAAAAAAGAAAATCCTCGCTGGAAGATCCTGTTGTACCCCGGAAAATTACCTTGCTTGCTGAAGTCTGCTGATAAGGTTCTCTCTGCTTATGTAGGAGAAAAGGATATATTTTCGGTTGGTAATGAGATCATAGTAAATGATAAATTGAGCGAAAAAAGTATAATCCAGCTGATAGAAGATCAAAAGATATTAGAGGATGCTTCCCTGGCGCGGCTGAAAGAATTGTTCGGTCAGTTTAATGATTCTGTTCAGGAATTTATACGGCGGCTGGAAACCGATAAAAATTTGCAGGACGAGTGGAATAAATTAAAGGCAAAGGAACAACAGGCACAGCAGAAACAGGAACTGACCCAATATATCAATCAGACTGAACGTTATACGATGAAATGGTTTGTCAGTTTATTGGAACTGATGTCTGTGAGCGACGGAGATATTAGTTTGGAGAATCCTCACGGGGATATTACTTTCGGTCGTATGGAAAATCTGAAAGACTTTCGCCTGATTCGGTTTTCCAATCCTTCGCGTATCATTTCACCTTCTATTGAATTGTATAGTGATTTTGAAGCGATAGTTTATTACACGGATGCTGCCGGTCAGAAAAAAAGTAAACAGGTGCGAATCAGTGGGGTGAGTAAGAAAGGGAATGAATTGATTGTAATGCCCTCGAATCCGGAAGATTTTGATCAGATCGATCCGGAGGGAGTAAAGGAAATAGAATTAAAGTTTACCAGAACTTTTGATTTAACCGGAAAGCTGACGACAGCTTTTAAATTATTGAATTTTCCGGATGACTATAATTTTAAGGCTCATTTACCGGAAAAGCTGAGTTTTATTTTTGGTCCTCCGGGTACTGGTAAAACTACTGAAATAGCCCGTTTAGTGGTGGAGAAAATGCAGAATACGGATCAGGCCCGGATCTTGATTCTGACTCCGACAAATAAAGCTGCCGATGTACTGGCCCAGAGAATATGGGATTTGGCGGGTGTTCATGATAATCCTGTTTCCTGGTTAGTCAGATTCGGAACTGCATCCGGTACCGAAGCCTTGGACAATGGTTATTTTTACGACGGGAATACATTTAACCTCAGTTATTTCGGGAAATGTGTTTTAATCACCACAATTCAGCGTTTTCCTTACGAAAAGGTGATTTGCAGGACCTCTCCTGAAGAGGAGAAGAAAGCTATATGTGAGGTGGATTGGGACACCATCATATTCGATGAGGCTTCCATGATTATGTTGCCGGCTATTGTATTTCCTCTTTTTAAAAGAAAGTGTAAAAAGAATGGGATACCGACGGAATTCATTATAGGAGGCGATCCCCTCCAAATTCCCCCGGTATACGATATTGCAGATGAAGATTTGGGAGAGAGCAGTGAAACTATTAAAGAGGAAAATATTTACACCATGGTCGGGCTTCAATCTTTTAACGAAGAAAAGCAAGCGGTAATACCCGGACTGAAGGTGAAGAATCTTCAGGTCCAGTATCGTAGTATTGAACCGATCGGGAATATATATAGCCGTTTCCAATATGAAGGACTTTTACGGCACGGAAGGAACGAAGGGAAAGGAGGCAGTCCGGAACCCAGAAGATTGCCGGAATATTTTGTAAAATTGGGTTTTCGTCCTGTAACGATCATCCGTTATCCGGTTCACGGCGAAGATGCAATTTATATGCCTCAGAAGCTGGACAGCAGTCCTTTTCATATTTATTCGGCTTTTCTGATTAATGAGTTGATCAGGAAATTCAGGCAGAAAACTACGGAAAATTGGCAGATCGGGGTGATTTCTCCCTATCGTGCCCAGGCCACAATATTGAATAAATTGGTGGAATCACATCAGGACCGGACAAAATTAAATGTTATTTCGGATACAGTGCATGGGTTCCAGGGGGATGAGTGTGATATGGTCTTTGCGGTATTTAATCCGAGTTCCCAGAAACCCCAATACAGCCGTTTTTTTCAGAAAGAATATATTTTAAACGTAGCTGTAAGCAGAGCCCGGGATTACCTGGTGATGCTGATCCCCGATCTGGAAGAGGATATGAATCGGTTGAAGTTATTTGATTTGCATAATCCCGGAAGTTTGTTGAGCATTATCCGAGAATTACCGAAAGAGTGGGTAGCAGAGTTAAAGGCAGAAGATTTAGAATCCCAATTGATGGGTAAACATCGTTTTTTTACGGAGAATAGTTTTGTAAACGCTCACCAGAATGTCAATGTCTACGGAGATTTCTATAAGGATTACATGGTCAGGTATAGTACTTCGGCCGTAGATATTCATATCCGGCCGAAATAATGAAATTTCAGAGGTTCTGGTAAAAGTTGGCGAAAAGGGAATGACGTGGAAAAGACAAAACTTAAGGCACTGGAGTATTTCAGCGTGCCCGCCAGGCATGATGGTAAGAAAGGATTCCAAAGGTGTAAGGAAATAGCATAGCAGGGAAATGCAGATGCTCTGTTTTACGCAGGTCATTAAAGAGAAAGTACCGGGGAAATATCCGATTACATTCAATGGGCAAAAGATAAAATAGATTGGCTGGATCCTTTTATTGCTAAGATTTGTACAGGGTAGTCGGTTGCTGTTTACCGGACTGTTCTGCCAATCACTTGGGGATATACACTTTCTTCGGCAATTGTCTGTCCTTTAGCTTCAAAATTTTTGTTTCCCTGGGTTGCTCCGGATTCTACCGGTTCGGGTAATATTATACTACCCTCTGTATCCCGCAATCTACCCCGGATTTTTTTCAGGAGCACCCATAAAGACATCAGGGCGAGAGGAGGACCGGATGCGGAAAAAGTAGTCCTGAATGCGATCCCATAGGGGAAATCGGGGGAACTTTATGGATGTGCCGGGCGCTATCGGATTTTTCACGAGCTGTGGGTTTGAATACCCCCACTGCATGGCGAATTGTTTTTACAGACAACTACAGCCATCGGATGATGGAGGAAGGGGTATTGCTGAAAGATACAATTGCCCCGTCCCTGTGATAGTTTGGGATAAATATATGTAGGCAAAAAATGGTTTACCATCCTTATCCCTATGATTTATTATTAGAAATTTGTTCTGATAATTTAGCTGTACTTTTCTTTATGTATATCTTCTGATTTTAATATATCATAAAATTGATTATGTCATATAATATCTTTATTTTTGAGAATTAGGTTGAAAATGTGGCTTGTAGGTAATATAAGATTTTAATTATTATAAATAGTTGAGAAATGATAGAAATCATGCATAATCTTTTTATTGGTTCGCAGAGTGATTATGAGAATATTGTTAAATATGAAAGTGGATGGTATGTTATACATGCGTGTAAAGAACCTTACCACAGGCAGGCGTTAGGGTACAGTGGAAGAGCTGTTTCTAAAGATCATCCGGAATATCTTATGGCAGAGCGGGAAAATAGGTTGATATTGAATCTTGTTGATGTTGCTGATCCGGCTTACATAGCTAAGATTATAATTGATAAAGCGATCGGTTGTATTGCAGGGCATATAAATGAGATGAAAGTTTTGGTGCATTGTAATCAGGGAGCTTCGAGGTCAGCAACTATAGGTTTGTTGTATCTTCATTCTGTCGGAGAGATAAACACGGATGATTTTGAGCAGGCAGAGGCTCAGTATGCTGCCCGTTATCCCTTATATATGCCTGCCAATGGTATGAGATTGTTTGCAAAAAGCCATTGGGAAGATTATGCAGGTATGTAATAGAATTCAGTGAGGGGCAATGTATTGGACTTCTGTATGAATAAAGTTTCCAGAATAGTTTCTGTATAGGCTATGAAATAATTGACCAGAAGAATATTCCAATATTGAATCATTAAAAACAGGAGAAGTTATTTAATATTGATGTATGACGACAGATGTTTATAAAGATGAGTTTTTGCAGCAACTTAAGCAAAGCCATATATACAAGGCTTTGGTGAATAAATGCGGGGAAAAAGATAGTGAAGTGATTGCTTTGGTAGATAAGGCTGTACCTTATGCAGTTCAGAAGACAAAAACTGTTATCCGGCATATGGGAGAGTTTACGCTTCATGATAGTGACCATTTATTCAGGGTGTTGCATTTAATGGAGCGAATTATTGCGCCATCTGTGATAGATAAGTTGTCATCACCAGAGTTAATGCTTTTAATTCTGACTGCATTTTTCCACGATATAGGTATGGCTCCTGACGAAAAAGACGTTTTAAGCTGGAAGAAATTGTGGGATAATGATCCCGAATATGAGGATGAAAGGGAAAAAAATAGTTTACAGGAATTTAAGAGGTTTTGTTTGGCAAGGCCCGGGCAACAGGAAATCATAAAGAATCTGATCAAGCAAGGAAAATATGCTAAGGCGGAAATCATGAAGTCATATGAAGTGACTGAGTTTATACGGAAAACACATGCAGAGAGGGCAAGGGAAATCATTAGTAAGGATTGGGATGAAAAAATTATTTTCAGGGATGCTGATTTAACGGTAGAATTTGCTCAACTCTGCTATAGCCATAACGAAGATGCGCTTTCTTTGCTGGAATTAGATAAGAACCTTTTGTGTGGGCCGGGCATAATAGTTTGCCTTCCATTGATCGGAATTATTTTAAGGTTGGCAGACCTTCTTGATTTCGATGCCAAAAGGACTCCTGCTGTTTTATATTCCCACCTCTATGTAAGAAATCCGGTTTCTATAAGTGAATGGAATAAACACAGGGCAGTGGAAGCCTGGGAAATTACTCCTGAGATGATCCAGTTTAATGCAACTTGCAGGCATCCTGCGATTGAGGCTTCTATACACGAATTTTGTGATATGATAGACAGAGAATTGAGTGTGTGCAATAATCTTTTGTCTACTTTAAACGAATTTAATAAAATCAGGGGTGTTGTTGTAAAAATACCATATAAAGTCAATCGTGAAAAGATTAAGACAAAGAAAAATCTTCAAGGTAAACCCTCTTATCTGTACCAGGACACCAAATTTACTTTGAGTAAACGACAGGTCATAGATTTGTTGATGGGGACTAAATTATATGGTAATCCGGAAGTGGCTTTACGTGAACTTTTACAGAATTCGATGGATGCCTGTATGTTGCGAAAAGCTCAGGAAGAGAAATGGGGTTCACCTTATATTCCGGAAATTTTTGTCAGATATTATTTGGAGGATAAGGATATTATTCTTGAAGTGGATGACAATGGTACGGGAATGGATCAATATATTATCAATAATTATTATTCAAAAGTAGGTTCTTCTTTTTATACCTCTACGGATTTTTATAATCTGAAATCAGAGTCAAATGCAGATTTTACTCCGAGATCAAGATTCGGGATTGGAATATTATCCTGTTTCATGGTTGCTGATACTTTAATTGTGGAAACCAAGCGTATATATGATTCTTATAGAACGAGCGAACCATTGAATGTGACGGTGGAAGGCCAGGATAGTATATTCTGGATAAGGGAAGGAAAAAGAAAAATGCCGGGAACAACGACAAAACTTGTATTGCGGAAAGAGACGAATCCCTGGGAAAGGTTAACAGAAGATGCTTTTATCCGTTCTGTCGAAAATATAATACCTAATCCTCCCTTTAAAATTCATATTCAGACAACTAGTCATGAGAAAATCCGGGATGAAAATAGTTTCATAGAAAAGACGGTCGATTCCTTAAAGGATAATTCATGGCGGGTAAATGAGAATATCCGGACCTTTGAAATTAAGTTGAATGATAAAAACAGCGGGATTCTGGGTACAGCCTTGGTGGCTGTATTGGAAAGTCATGGCAGTCCCTGCAAACGCATAGAACTTAATTCAAAGGATATAACAATAGAAGACGAGGTATTTACACTGGAAAGAGAGATTAGTTTAGATAATAATGAGATAACAGAAACATCAAAATCAATCACCATAGATGATAACGGAGAAATAGAAAAAAACACTTCTCATAGTGTATATTCGCGTTCTAAATCTTTTGTCTCCCTTCATGGTATAGAGGTACCAACAACTTTATTTCCGGATTTCTGGGAAAGGAAAAATAATCAGGTTCATCTTTCATGGCCTTTCCCGTTGATTTTGATTGTTGACATTTGTGGCCATCGGGATCTGGATTTGAATTCGGCTCGAACAGAGATTATTATTAGTGAAAAATGGGTTGATTTTGAGGAGGAATTAGCATTTTTAATTTGTGGAGGGATAGCTAAGGCGGTAGGTTTAAAATATTGGAGTGAACTAAAATCAATTTTATCTGAGCATGCTAAAAGTGATTCTTTTATAAGAGGATTAAATAAGGTGAAATGAATCATACTGAAATAAGGCCTGTAAAAATTCCTGAGCAGCTTTTGTCTGGTTTTTTGGAATTTGCAAAAGAGGTGAACCGGAAAAGTGTGGAACGGGGAATTAAATTTACAGAAGAGCAATTGACTGAGATTTTTAATAATAGTTTTTCGGGTAAGGTTAGGGCTATTTTCTTTCTTCACATTGGAGATATCAATCGTATTCTTGAGGGAATTCAATTGATTTATGATGATTTGTCGGAATTAAAGAAAAACAGAGATGCTTTTAAGGGTAATCCTGTTATCAGAAGTGAGTTGTTATTTCAAAGTTTTTTTAATGAATTTTTTCGGATAAGAGAATTATCTAAAATTTTCATCAAAGTATTGTGTAAATCGGAAGTGCTGGATAAGAGGAATAAAGAAATAATAACCGATTCTTATTTTGAGGCTTTTGAAGGTGTATATGAAATAAGGAATAATTTTGTACATAATGGCTTATCTTTTAAAGATCGGGATATAACTTTGGATTATTCTGTTTTGGAGAAATTCTTTCCGGAAGAAAAAGAAAATTTTAGTTCATTGCTTAACTGGGAAAATACAAGAGAGGGTACAATAGCGTTGCAATGCGCTATATATATGAAATTTATTGGGGAGATTATTGAACAGTATATAACTTTTCAGGAAATGTTGAATGGTGTGTTGGCTGATTTGATTATTTTATATGAAAAACAATTCCAGGTAGATATTGAAGTTGATATTTGAAATGATAGGGAAATTTAGTAAGGGGATATCGTTATTTTTATTTTGGGTGAATAATTACGTTATCTTTTAGTAGTTGTTGTTTGTATTTCCAATACAATAATTTTCCATTAATAATTTCTATTTTTAATTTATACTTATGACTATGTTTTGTAATATTGTAGAATATTACAAAATATTTTTTTATCAATATCGTCTGTTACTAAAGAAGAATCTGAGTTTAGTGCTATTGGTTCCTGGGCCGGATATATTTATCAAGGTCTTTGTGCATTGTATCATGTGTTGAAATTAGTATGTGATGATAAAGAGAAGTATGCAGATTATCAACTTTCATTGGATGCATTTGAAGATTTTGCTATTCTTGATGGTGATTCAATTGTAGTTAGTCTACATCAGTGTAAAGATGCTAAAGCCAAAAAAGACTTTACTCATGAGTTTGAAAAAATGAAAGAAAAGTGGAGTAACTTATTGTGGGATGCTAAATGTGTGACTGATTGTCATCTTTATTTTCATTCGAATCATTTATATGATGTTCCCGAGAATATTGAATTATATGATTTTAATGGAAAAAATACATGTTCACCCGGTGAAATATTTAATTTGTTGAAGGGTGTTGTAGAAAAAGTTTGTAACAAATACAAAGTAGAAGGCTTTCAGGAATATATTTTGGCTAAATTGGTCAATCTGGTCGAACAAGAGGTTTTGGTAATACAGCAGGAATTTTTTGAAAGTAAAAAAAAATTAAAAGAACTTGCCAGAAAGCACGTACTTCCCTTTCATCGTTTCCTTGCGATCATTTTTGATGCTGATATACCATTAGATTTTAACCGGAAAGAAGTATTTGTTTCTTTTCTGAGAAGTCGTTATATAATGAATCTCCGCCAACGAATGGAAGAGGAGCTGGAATATGGTAGTCAAGTTAATGAGGAGCAATTGATTGTATTTATTGATTCCTTTGTGAAATTGACTACCGAACAGACGATGGAATTTTTTCAGCGTATATGTCCTTGTGAAAAAATTGATAGTGGCTTGGAGGGGTGTCTTAGGCTTGCTTCTGAGGAGAAAATCAATACATTATTTAATCAGATAAATAGTCTTGAGGTTCTTATTCCTGATGGATTACATTGGGTACAAGAAGAAAAAAAGCAGACACCTTCGACATTAGGTGCAGATAGAAATGTAAGACAGTTTTGTGTACGTATTTTTAATAATGCCGCTAATTTGGATATGTTGCGGGAGTATGACCAGATTATAGGTTGTGTTACAGATTCTGTGGAAAATATCAGAGAATGTGTTTATAATATCAAGCATTCGGATATTGAGAAAGATCCGAATAATATTTTTGAGATAAATAAAATAGGAATTTTAAAATTAGAAGATAGAATACGATCATGAAAATTTTGATTGATGTTATATTGACAGAGTTTAATCGGGCAGGATACCAAAAAGAGGAGGTGGAAGATGTGTTGTTTTTGAAACACAAGGAAAATCATGATTTTTGGATTTGCACAAAATCGTTTGATTTGGAGCACCAGCATGAGCTATTTGAAAAAGCAATTAATTTTTGGAAGCAACATAAAGAATCTGAAAAGAATATTTCTGTATTAATTCTGAGAGAGGTAGATCATTTGTCCAATGATGAGATTGACTGGAGTATTGAAATAGAGAATGATCCTTTATTTTTTAAGAAATATGTTATATTATTTCAGAAGTCACAGAGCGAAACTTTGGATAAAATTATTAAGTCCGGTCAGCCTCTTGTATCGCTTCTAATGCAGGATTCTGTATTTAAACATTTGAAAGAGGAGAAGGGAAATGATGGACCGTATTCTTTATTATATAGTATTGCACATAAATTGCCTTTTATTACGATGGATGTTCAACGGTCAGAATACAAAATGGATGAATTATTTTTCGATAGTCCGGAACAACAGGAGTTAAATGATTGGTTGGAACAGTTGCCGGGAGATGAAGAAGAATTAAAGAAAATGGTCGTATTATCTATTGGTAAATGATGAAAAATTTGAAAATATGCCGGGTTGTTCTCTCTAACTTTAAAGGTATTGAGAAACTGGATTTGGATATAACCGCATGGCAAACCATAATATTGGGAGGAAAAAACGGGTTTGGAAAAACTACGATTTTTGATGCAATAGAATTAATTTTTACTGGTCGGATAGAGCGTTATGTCTTTTATGGACAGACTTATCATGATAATAGGACTTCACTTAATAGTGAGGAAAAGCCTTTGGTATATGACATGAATATTCCGGAAGTAAAGATTGAATTGTATTTGTCAGATGGGGAGGGTTATTTTGTTTTATGTAGAAAGGCTTTGACTACAGAATTACAGAATCCTGTTTCGTTTGTTCCTTTTTCAAAATTATACATAAAAATAGGAGAAGAAGAATACCGTCTTATTTCGAATACTGATTATGAAAAATATAATCTCGGGCAATTTTTACAATGTTTTAGTTTTGTGAATTATCTGAGTCAGGAAGAGGCAACTTCTTTTCTGAAAAGTAAAGAAAATGAACGTTCGAAAAATATTGAATTTCTTTTTAATACTGTTTTTTTTGATTCAAAAATTGATAAAATAGACCGTGTATTAAAGATACTAACAAGTGAAAAAAACGATTTGAAAATCGAAATATCAAGTTTAAAAGATATTATAGGCAAACTAAAACAAGAAAAACTTTCCGGAGGGTTTCAGAATTTGGAGTATGGTCGTTTGATAGAAGAAAAGGATTTCGATTGGGATCGGGAGCAATTGTCATTAAAAGATGAACAATATAATTCACTGTTAGAAAAAGACGGGATTTTAGATTCTATGAGTTATTATATTACTCATAAAATGGAATATAAAGAATATTTATATAATAAAGGGATTGAACTAGTCCTCTCTGATAGAAGATTAGATGACCTGGCTTTTTGGTGTTTTTATCGAAAGTATGGAGAAGAGTTTGAACGGTATCGTTATTTTCTGGATTTAAATAAGGGCTATGGTGATATATCCTTAGAAAAAATATTGGAATATAATTTATCGATAGGGGAAAGTTTGATTGTATTGCTGGATGAGAGCAAATTAAACCATGCCCGGACTTTGTTAACGAGTTTGAAATCTGTCTATCAATCTGCCGGAAATCTTGAAAAATATATTAATATTTTATTGGATAAAAGAGAGCAATTAGCTGTTCAGGTTTTGACTGCTGATCAGTTTGTATGGAATGAATGTCCGTTGTGTGGTTGTAAATATTCTGACGAAAAAGAGTTGAAGGACAAGGTTAGTTCATATCATGTTTTATGTGAGCAAGAGGTTGGTGTTGTAAAATCGGAATGTTTAAACTTGTATGAGGATTTGAAAAAGGAAATTTTTCAGTGGATTATTCAACCTCTTTCTATGCATTTTGAACAACTTAAATTTTCTGAGTCATTGTATGATAAATATACGAATCTTGATAAGAGAGAATATACCAAATTTTGGCAGGAGTTAGAAACGAATTATGATATAAAACTGGATGAAACTAAGGATTCTTGCCAATTGTCAGAATCCATTCGAAAGCAATTGACTGGTTCTTTGAAATCAATCAATAAGGATTTGGATTACAGTTTATTGAGTAAAGCCTATAATAGTTACTTCCGGGAAGTTGATACTGATAAGATAACAATTGAAAATATCGGAAAAAAACGAAATTATCTGGCCAGTATATGGAATAAAAGGAAATTAGATATCCTTGATGGGGAAGAAAAGAAATTGAAAAAAAGAGAAGATCAATGGAATAATTTTGATATGAGAGAAAGAGAATTAAAATCTCTCAAAACAGTAATCAATCGTAATAAGACACAGTATCTCAAACAACTGATTGGTGATATTGAGATTTTGTTTTACATCTATTCTGGCCGAATCATGCAGAATTCCTATTTTGGACGGGGATTGTTTATAAAAAATGATAAAAAGAGAGTTTTATTTGTTGCTAAGGCTGAACGGGATGTCGATGTACTCTATAATATGAGTAGTGGTCAATTGGTGGCTGTAATGGTTGCTTTTATTATGACAATCAATAAATTGTATTCTAATCAGAAAATATTATTGATTGATGATCCGATCCAAAGTATTGATGATATGAATATGTGGGGATTTATGGAGACTCTCCGGTGGGAGTTCAGAGATTATTTTTTGCTCCTTTCAACTCATGAAATAGAGTATGGCTCACTTATCAGGTATAAGATGCATAAAGTTGGAATTGAATCAGAATATATTGATATGGGTTCTGTTTGCAATAGACGAAGGATTAAGAACTGATGGTTTGAAATTATGAATATTGATTTAAATAAAATTTGCTTATGAAGTTTCAACATATTCTATGGCTTTTAATAACAATTGCTATTGTTCCTGTTGGCGTTAATCTAATTTTATTGTGTCCAACTCCTTTATCGATACCTGTATTGGGACAACCTGTTGAGTGGATATCATTTTGGGGAAATTATGCTAGCAATATTGTTTATATAGTAGTAACTATATATGTCTTGATAAGTACTCAAAAACAAACAAAAATTCAAATGGTTACTCAGATCAAATCCGTTCAATTGCAAACGAGGTTGGAGAATTTAAGAAATCAGTTAATTGGAAATTATAAGATGTTTGATTTGCAATCATTAAGTATTGCAGCTAATTATTTACGATATGGTAATTATAAAGATGCTGTTGAAATATTATTAAAAATGAACAGCAATATGGAAATGCAATCCAATGCCTCTTGTTTATATTTTTCTTTAGAGAATCCATCTGATGAGGAAGTAATTTATAATGATTGCATTCAGGAAATCATGATACCGTATGGTTGTTTGGTGAATGATTTAATTTTTGTTTTACCCATTATTGAGGCTGAGATGAGAGAAGTACCAATGTCACCACAGGAAATTGTAGATTATACAAAACAACAATATGATTATTTGATGTCAAATTTAGTGTACGATCTCAAAACCCGGCAATACTATGAAGAAGGAAATAGTGTTTTATCGAAGATTTTGAATTTAGAGGTAAATGATGATTTTAGTATTGTGTTTAATGATATTCTGAATAAAAGATTGTTGGATAGTGTAAGTATACATAGTAAAAAGTATAAATTAATAGCTTGTACGGAACAACTTTTAAAATCGGAAGAAAGAAAAATGAGTAAATTATTGGAAGGGTAGGAAACGAGTTTGTATTTGTTAGATGATGTTCTTTAAATAAGAGTTAACAGATACTTAGGGACTATGGGGGAGGGAAAAGAATTGTGGGATTATGGATCAGGGCTTTTGAGCTACTACAAATAAAATCAACACACCCCCCCTTTTATTTTGTTTTTGTTAAATAAAGTTGTATATTTGAAATGACTAACTTACTCAGAAGGTGGGAATCCTGCCTTATTATTCGGTGGGCTTTTTTGTGCCTGCTGATTTGATACACGGTTCCGTACCCCCGTGGGAAGCATTAATGTGCTCTCAGCCTTCTGGGTGTTAGTCAACGGGAAAGGCGGAACCGTTTTTTATTTCTGCCCTCACTCTTAATATTCGAAGTTATGAGGACCGTTGATGTGACACCCAAAAAACAAAATGATGAAGGATGCACCCGTAAGATTAGGTGCGTCAGTTCCCCCCGGTCAACCTACAACCGGAGATTACCCTCGATTTCTTTGGCCGGCGTATGGTTGAAAAAGGCAGGGTTTGAAGTCGGAGATTTCGCCAGAATTACCGTGGCGGACGGCGTATTGGTGATTAGCAGCGAAAGGTTGCCGGATAATGAGAACAGGGAGAAATGAATCTGCGAAAAGGAAGGCTGTCCATCGGGGCAGCCTTCGTTGTTAAACATGGATACCGACGGGGACGGGGGTATGGAGTAATTATTGCTCAAAAATAGTTTCCCGGGCTCCGCCTTCGTAGCTTCTGTCCGGTTGCCGTGGCTATCTGGGATTATGCAGGTGACGTTTAAAATATATCATGTCTTTAAGCAGCACCCCATCTTCGATTATTTGATGATCGTAGTGGTCTGTGAAAAAGTTTTCAATGCGGTGGGAGTATTCGAATCCGCAGCTTTTATAAAATTCGGTTGTGGCGGGAACATCACCTGTACCGACAAGCATTGCGGTATATTTTTCCGAATAATAGTCTGTCAGGTAACCGATCAGTTTTTTACCGTATCCTTTTCTTTGGGCTTCAGGTATGACGGCTATGTTTTTGAGTTCGCAGATTCCGTTCCCTTCGTCAGTTACCACACAAATGGCCTTTAATCCGTTGTCTTCCAAGGCAAACATTTCTCCGCGTTCCAGATAGCGGTCAATCATGGATTCCTGTTCATCCGCGAGGAGTAGCAGGGGTAAATACTGTTTCTTTCTTTGTGTTATTTGCAGGATACGGGTGTTCATTGTGTTGTTGGCGTATGACTGATTTTGTGGATATATCGACTATCAAATTAAGATGTCATGAGGCGGTGCAATTATGCGGAAAGTGGACGTGTTAATCTGTGCCTGTTCAGGGATTTGTGTCGTCCGTCCGCTTCAGGAAGGGTCGTTAACTGTCGTGCCAGCAGGCGGAGTTTGTAAAAAGCATCGATAATGGCGAGGGTTGTTCGGGGGGCCTGTTCACTCTTTAGAATGGTTGCCAGCATGTATAATCCCCGTTCGGTGAAGGCAAAAGGAAGTTTGGTTTTACCTCCTTTTATTGAAGTCGCAAATTGCGACTTCAATCCGTACCATTCTGTTTTGGTTAACCAGATAATATATTCTTGCGGGAATTTTCCGGGATTCCGGGTTACCGCTTCATTTATCCGTTTGGTTTCCACTCCGTATAGTTCGGCTACATCGGAATCTAGAATTACCGGTGTATTTCGTAAGGTAATAATCCTTTTTTCGACTTGTTCGAAATTGATGGTATTCATAGCACATAATTTTAACAGACCGTTTCACTTTCACAATTTACGAATTTTTTTTCATAAACCGATGCAGTCTTTGCTGCTGAATCAAATTGGGAGAGGGGATATTTACTCCAATACAAACGGTAATACATTCGCTTTCGCGTGGACGGCTTTGGGTTGATAATTGAATTCCTCGTAGGAAAAAGCAGTCAGCTCCTCCGGGGTCGTCAGGCGGTTCCGAAGGATATAGCGGGTCATGGCGCCGCGGCACATTTTGGCATATACGACGATGGTTTTCAGTTTGTCGCCGTCGCGGACGAAGAATTGGGGTTCCAACACTTTCACTTCGCGTTTCACCCGTTTCCAGTCGAACAGGCGGGTTATTTCCTCTGTGGCCAGATGCACCAGGCAGCCGTCGTCCTGCTTCACGGAATCGATCAGCACATTGGTCAGGCGAGGTTTCCAAAAGTCGAACATACTCCGGTCGTCGTTGTCGGGGAGTTTGACACTGCCTTCCAGCCGGTAGTTTTTGATCCGGTCTTGTGGTCATATTTTTGGCGCAAGCTAGTAATATCTGCATAACCGTGTTTTAAAGTTTGTGCAAAAGTAATAAATAATCGGGTAAACAAAGAGGAGGGAATCACGGCTAATCAAGGGGACGGGGC
>OGOK01000917.1_pt1 | contig 22838 bp, 7 predicted proteins | sample 1552661 | NCBI WGS metagenome assembly OGOK01 (sample SAMEA2580172, study PRJEB22360) | human gut metagenome | biome: human gut; feature: human-associated habitat; material: faeces | place: Denmark | collected 2008/2010
TCGTCGCGGTTATGGGGCTGCTGTTCCGGCAGCCGAAACGCTATGTTACCGGGCCATACTCCCCCGAAACACTGAATCTGCTCGAAACAGGACAGGCCGAACAGATGCGCGAAGCCGGTTTCTCCGACCAACAGATCATGGATTACTATCTGAATTATGAATAACTCACTTCCCGAGTTCACCCCCGAACAGCTTCGGCAGCTCAACGCCATTTCCGGCCTGCAAAAGACCCGCAGACGTGGAGCCGACGCCTCGGTACCATCCGCTCTGACCGCCGAATCCGAATCGGGCGAAGCACCCGATACCTCTGCATCGTATGCACTTCCAAAACCGGCTCCGAACATGTCCGAAGAGGATTACGAGCGGCAAATCAAAGAGGGTCTCACGGAACATATCGGAGCGATCTACGACCGTGCCCGCCAACGAGCCGACGCCCGACGACAGGAAACATTGGCACGCATGGATAAGGGTATGGACAATGCGTCCTTGTGGCAACAGGCATGGGCTTCTTATGCAAAATCGCAAATGCTACGCAGCCCGTCGGCTCTCGGCGGTGAAGATACGCAGCTCATGCAGGCCGCAGAGCGGGCCTTGAAAATCCTCAATCAGAAAACAGAAAAGGACAAACAGGCCGGAGACGGCACATCGGGACTTACACGTGAAATTTTCGACTGGCAGACGTTGGCGGACTTTGCCTCGCTCGGAACCCGCGAGCTGGCCGAAAACATCGTAACGACACGGGCGCTGAAAAAAGCGGCCCGAAGCGAACGGCTGACCCCGACCGAAAAAGATATAGTCGAATTGTTCCGCACATCAGGGTTAATAAACGAGTATATCGCCCGGCGGGGCGGCCCCACCACCGGCGCGAAAGTCGGCAGCGGCGTCGCGGCATCGCTGCCCTACATGGCCGGCTTTGCCACAACGAGCGGTTTGGGCAGCGGAGCCGCAAAAACCGTCGGACGTGCCCTTATCAAGAAAGAGGCGAAAAACCTTGCAGGGCGGGGCCTGCGTAAATTGGGTGAATATACCGTCAGCGCAACCGCTATGACGCCTTTACAGGCCGGAACCTACACCAACTACCACCAGCGGGCGCAACAACAATACACAGTGGCAGAAAACGGGACGGTTACAGAACATCCCGTGCCGAAGTACGAACTCATGTATAAGGCGGCCGCCGATTCGTTTACAGACGTGTTTACCGAGCATATCGGCGGAGAACTCGGCAAAGGCGTCCAGAAAGTACTGAAATGGCCAGTCGAGCAGCTCGGCCGGCGTATGGGCGTAAAACTGTCGTTCGACAAGCTATTGCCGGGATATTCTCGGAGCAGGTATCTTACCGACTTCCGTAATCGAACTCTATGGAACGGCCCGGTCGATGAATGGTTGGAAGAGGTCGCCGGAGGCATCCTGTCGCCCCTTCTGACCGGAGAGCACGAACAATGGCGGGAGAATCTTGCGGGTGAAAACCTTTGGACGACGTTTCTCACCACGTCGCTCATGGGGGCGGGTTTTTCGGCGCTGGAACTTCCGAGTGTCGCAGCATACGTCCACAAAACGCACGTTCTGCAAACGGAGGAGAAAAAAGCGCTCGCCAAAATCGAAAATGAAGAACTGCGCAAACAGGTTTTCGAAGCGATGCACAAGCCGACGATGAGCCAGCAGGCACAGGCGATGGCCGCGATCGACTGGCAGGCGACCAATATCGGGAAAATGGACGCCGCACATGCCGCCGACTATGCCCGCTTCCGCCTCCAACGACAGATTCTCGACGGCATGGAGACGGGCGATGCCGAGGGCGAAGCGCTCCATACCGCTGTACAAACCGCCGAGCGGTGGGCCTACAAAGGACTTGACGGCAAAACGGCGACCGAAGAAATCATAACGGCCCGGCGTGCGGACGGGAAAACCTACGTCGTACTTTCGGGCGACACCGACGAAGCGGCTACGGACGGAACCTTATTCGTCCTCGACCCCGAAACCGGCCAGCCCGGACAGATCGACCGGACGGAACTCGAACATATCGAACGAACGCCGCTGGCGGAATTTTCAGCACGGCAGGCTCAAATCATCGAACAGCAGGCCGAAGCTGAGAATCGGGCCAAGCAGGAACAATACGACATGGAAACCGGCACCGAAGCGGGCATTGCCCCAGAGGAAGTCGCACGAATCGTTACCCCCGAAGCCGTACAATACGCCAACGGCGACGAAGTAATTACCGCAGACGGGGTACAAGGACGCATCACAGGGAAGCAAGGCGGCAGTTACGTCGTACAGTTGGATACCGGACAATTCGTCCTTACACCGGCCCATGCGCTCACCCCGAAATCCGAGGCACCACCACCGACCGAAACGCCCACCGCCATCGCACCTGCGCAGCACAATGAAGCCACGGATACCGACACGACGAACAATGAACCGATCGCCCGGCAACTCGCCGAGGCGATTCGGGCAGCCGCAGGAGAGCAGGATGCACAACGAATCATACAACGTATGCTCGACGGAGCGGCCGATGCCGGACAACGGCAAATGTATTCGGACGCCTTGCAGTTTTTACAGCAGCACGCCACGGCAACGGTTCCCGTTGAAGAGCACCCAACACCGGTTCCGGCCGTGCCGCCCCCGGCGGCACCCGCCCGCACAGAAATACCCCGAATCCGCAAAGAGCGAACGACACCCTACACCCAATCTGCGGCCGAGTTAGGTGATTTCGTATCTATCGAGGACGTGATCCTGCGTGATATTGCCAGCGGGTTGAGGTTCGCATGGAAAGACAGCGGCAATCGTCGGGGGTTGGCCCGAGAACTCGGATTTACGGGCAATGAAAACGAACGCCGCTCGCGGTTCAGCATCCTATCTTCGGACGGTATCACCCCCGAACAATACGCCGAGCGGCTTTATTTCCAATACGGCGGCGGGAATACGGAGCAGGCACATTGGGACATGGACGACAAGACGATCAAAGATGCCGTGCTGGAAGTACTCTCCCGAATACATTCGCCACGACAGGCTTACAACGCTGCCGTAAGGTTGCACAACGACACTCCGAATCCATACGACGATATGGACGAAGAGGATTACGCCCGGATGCAGGAGTATGAAGCCGAACAGGAGCGCGTCCGCACGGAATTATTATATGACGACGCCTTCGCACAATGGGCCGGACAGACGTCGCAGGATCAATGGGCAGAAATAGATAATTTATTCATCGAGGATGCGTCCGAATCTTCAAAAAACACTAACTTTGAAGCGACAGAGACAGCACCTCCCAATCCAGCAAATTATGACGACGAAACCGAAAACGGAAACGGGATTGACACCTCAGCGTTTGAAGCGACTGGCAACGATCGTAGCGAGACTGTCGATGGAGAACAACGTAACGCCCCAGCAGGTGATGATGCGTATCTCGGACAACAGGGCGGCGGGTCGGCCGCAGTTCGACATGGAGGCGGACTGGACGCAATATCCGGCCCCCTCACCGACGACGAACGACGAATAGCGGCCGAGACCGCCGCCGAGATCGAAGCCCGTCTCGACCAATACAGGGCCGAACTGCACACGCTTCGCACCCGCTATGCTGCCGAAAAACGCAATATCGGAACCGCTTACGAAGAGGATAACCAAACAACGTTGTTCGGGCCGTCTCACGAACCTTCCGAGAGTGATCTGTTCGACGTGCCGCGCGATTTCTCCGACCGTAATCTCAACGACATTTTAGCTCCCCTGCAAGCGGAAATAGGCCGTTTGCAGGAACGTATCGCCCGTACCGAAGCCTCGAAAAGCAAAGTTATTGCCGAGGCGGTGGAGGCTTATCATGCGCAGGGGACTTTACCGCTCCGAGAAGAACGGCAAAAGGAAATCCCGCAAAACAGCACATCGGCCGAGGATACGTTTCCGCCTGCAATTACCCAAGAATACGACAGATACCTGCATCATGCCGTCGCGTCGTTTCCCGATAAGGTTTTCAGCGTGCTGAACAATGACCTTATCAAAGCCGGATTCATCCGCGACGTGCGGCGGCTGGCCAAGAAAGACGTTCGCGCCGCAATCAAGTTGGTTGCGGAAGCCAACGCTGCGGCTCAAAAATATGCGGGCAAACCGATCCTTACGCCTCGCCACAGCATCCATGCGGAGCTGGCAGACCTTGCCGAAAGTCAGCATCGAACGAAAACCGCGACATCCGACACATCGGCCGAAACCGGACTTTTCAGCCCTACGGAACAAACCCGCCACTCCAAGACCGGCGCTACTCTTTACTCTGTCAAATTGGCAGAACGGATCGAACGAAATGCATTTCAAAGTTTGAAAAAGAGGGCCAAAGAACACGACGGATATTACAGCTCCTTCACTCGCAGTTTTCTATTCGACACCCCGGAAGACGCCGAGGCATTTCGGGGGACAGCACCAACATCCGACACCACCCGCCCGACATCGGAAGAACAGCCCGCCATCCAACATCCGCTATTTGATAAAGCGGCATTGGTTCCGGTAGATTCATACTCTCCGAAGGCATATAATATGTACCGTTTTTATTCGGCAAGGGCCCGTGAGGGACTGGGATATAAAAAACAAAGTATCGTTCAAAATGACGAAGCCCGCGAACGATTCATCGACCATATCCGTAAATTGGCTGAACAAAGTGCAGACGCCGCTATCCGGTTAGTGGTGGAAATCAATAAGGCAGCAGAACAAGAAGAAGGAAAACCCGTATTTCCGCTCCAACACAGCATCTATGCGGAATTAGAGGAGGTACACGCCCGACAGACAGCGGAAAAACAACAATCGGGAACAGCCGACGATTCCGCTTCATCGGCCGGCACAGCTCCCGAATACGGGGCGCAGAACAAATTGGTAACGACCGAGCAATACGAGGAACTGAAACGACGGATGCGCGAGAAACTCGGACAACTCAACGCCGGCTTCGACCCCGAAATACTCTCCATAGGTGCACAAATGGCCGCTTACCATGTTGAGGCCGGAGCGCGTCGATTCGCCGACTTCTCCCGCCGGATGATCGCCGATCTGGGCGACGTGATCCGCCCCTATCTGAAACCTATTTACACCGCCGCCCGCCAAATGCCCGGCATGGAGGAATATGCCGCGCAAATGGACAGCTACGAGCAGGTGGAGGCGTTCGACATGGCCGATCTCGACAAGGCCGAGAAAACATCCCAGCCGACAGGAACGGGAGCACAATACCGATTGGCAGGAATATACGACATGACGGGGGCTGTCGAGAAAGACACAAACGAGACTGGCAATCTACGCCCCGAAAAGAACTTCCGCAAGGATTTGGAGCGATTCAGCCGTGCTTTCGCCGATGAATTGGGCTGGGAGCACGAAACGGATCGCAAGGGTAAAACCATCTATGCCCAGACCAATATAGCACCGGCCGGCGGCGACGGCTCGTTTACACTTTGGGCACCCGAAACGGATTTGGGCATTTATGTCAGTGTACCCGTCGCACCACAAAGCTACGACAACCGATACGGGTATTCTAATAACTTGAAAATAAAAGATATTATGGGCTTCGGAGAGCCAATATTATGGCGACTGCGAAACAAAGAACAAACCTTTTTACCCAATGGACACAATCGTTATGCCCCGGCAGATATTACCGTCGGCGAGCTGGCCGAACTTGCAAAAAAAGAATTAAATGCTTATCTTGACAACATAACAGCGGCCAAGACGCTCGACCATATATTACAAGAGAATCAAAATACACGAAACGATGAACGACGGGAAAACAGTAGCGAGAAAGACTATCCCGCTTATGGAAACGGAAGCCGCAAAGACGGCGCTTTGGGAACTGGCATTTTATCAGCCGAGAAGCCTGTTGCAACAGTATCGGGAGAATCCGGCGGAATTGCTCGATTCGATAGACCAGACCGTAACACGGGCGATGCGGTGGCGGCAGGCAGCACTCGAACGGGACGAAGATCCGGTAGTAGTGGACGAGTATTACTATCAACTCCTCCGACCGTGTTACTGTCCGGAGGAGCCGGAACAAATACCCATCAGCGAAAAAATGATGCGGGAGATCATCGCCACGTTGAAAAAGGTGGAGAAAGCGAAGTCGCAAAAAACACCTCGTACAAAAACCATGTAATCGAACGAGGACACGACCTCGCTCCGAGAGGCGAGGTTGGCAAGATCAAAGCCAATCTCGCCGCAATCCGGCTCATTAAAGAAATCGAAGCCGAAGGCCGCGAAGCCACCCCGGAAGAAAAAGCTGTATTGGAGCAATTCTCCGGCTGGGGCGGTATTCCAGCAATCTTCAAAATAGCCCATCCCTACCACAACGAACTGCGCGAACTACTGACAGCCGATGAATACGAAGCGGCACGCGCATCCACAACCACCGCATTTTATACTCCACCCGAAGTCATATCGTCGATATGGGATATGGTGGAACGCCTCGGATTCGACGGTGGCCGCATCCTCGAACCATCGGCCGGCATCGGACATTTTTTCGGTCTGATGCCTCTTTCGATACGGTCGAAATCGGATTTGACAGGAATCGAACTCGACGATCTGTCCGGCCACATCCTTCGTGCGCTCTATCCCGAAGCGCATATCCACATCGAAGGTTTCGAGCAGCAGCGCATACCTAACAACAGCTATTCGCTGGTGATCAGCAATGTACCGTTCGGAACGTTCAAAGTACACGATACGTTCGACCGCGATTTATCCTCACGTTTCGAGATTCACGACTATTTCATCGCCAAAAGCATCCGGAAGCTCAAACCCGGCGGATTGGGCGTATTCATTACCTCGACAGCAACGCTCGATCGGAGTGCAAATTTGCGGAATTGGGTCGTAAACGACGGTAATGCAGACTTCATCGGGGCAGTCCGTCTGAATACCGGTACATTCAAAAATACGGTCGGCACCGAAACCTCGGCCGACATCATTATCGTCCGCAAACGCGACGAAGCCGGGCCGGCACCCTATGCCGTAAATATGCAATCGACCATTACGGAACGCGAGGCGCCCTACGAACGAATTATCAAACTACCGAACGGGAAGGTAAAGACCGAAGCAGCAACGGCACACATGAACTATAACAAGTATTTTCACGACAATCCGCAGTTCATGGCCGGCCAGATGCGCTTCGGATTCGAAAGTGGCGTGGAAATACGCCCCACAGAACAGCGCTGCGTCCCCACAAGCGACATAGACCAGTCCCGCACGCTCGACAGTTTCATATCCGCACTCCCCGAAAATATCTACACATCGGCCCCGGCACCCGCAACGGAGCGAATACCGCAAGCGGTCGAGGCCCCCAACAGTACAAAAGAGGGAGGACTTACGATCATCGACGGAAAACCATATATCGTGCGGTTCGGACAAGCCGTACCCGCCGACTGGAACTCGTTGAAAATCCGCAACCGCAGTAAAGTCGAAGCGTTAGGCGATTACCTGCGGCTGAAAAGTGCGATCACAGAGCTGCTCGATGCCGAACGCAATGATCTGCCGAACATCGAGCAACTGCGAGCCGAGCTTAACGACGCCTACGCTACCTTCACCCGTCGTTACGGGACATTATCAAGAAACACGCGTATTTCATTCCTGCGCGACGACGTGGATTTTCCCTCCATCGCAGCCATCGAAAACGACAAGGAAATCGTAACTCCCGACGGAAAGAAACGACATGACATCCAAAGGTCGGACATCTTCTTTCGCCGGATGCTGGAACCGACACGCGAACTGAAAGCCGACACGCCGAAAGACGCGATCGCCGTATCGCTCTACCGCTACGGACGGCTCGATATGCCCTATATCGCAGAATTGCTCCACATACAGCAGGAGGATACAGAAAAAGAACTGCTCGCACAGGAACTTATCTATGTCAATCCGGTAACGGGTCTTTATGAGGAGCGCAACGAATACCTCTCGGGAAATGTCCGCGAGAAACTCGAACAGGCCGAGCAAGCCAATGAAAACGGACAGTTCGACGCCAACATCCGTGCGCTCGTGAAAATTATTCCGATGGATATTCCGCTGCCGCTGATTAAAGTATCGCTCGGCAGCACATGGATACCCATCGCCCTATACGAACAGTTTTTCAAAGAGACGTTCAACGTAACGGCCCATATCGCCAAAACATCGGCCAACAAGTATATCGCCAAAATCTCGAACGAAGGGAATACGGTCGATACCAGTATGGGGATTCCGCAAGCGCCGGGGAGCAAACTCGCACTCGACCGGATGAACAAGACGCAGACCTACATCAGTCGCAGCGAATACGACCCTTTGGCTCAAAAAGAAAAGCGTGTCAAAGACCCCGAAGCGATGGCACAGGCCGCCATGAAACAGACCGAGCTGGAAGAACGATTCGAACAATGGATTAAAGGACAAGATAAAACAACGACCGATAAGCTCGTCGAAATATATAACAGAACCTTCAACAGCACCGTCGAAAGACAGATCGACGTTTCATCGTTCGATTATTTTCCCAACGCCGCACACACGAAGAAGCCGCGCGAGCATCAGAAAATCGGTGTCATGCGAGGTTTGCAAGGAGCAACGCTGCTGGCACACGAAGTCGGCACGGGAAAAACCCTGACCCTCATAACTACGGCAATGGAGATGCGGCGGCTCGGTATCGCCCAGAAGCCGTGCATCGTCGTACAACGCTCGACATTCAACCAATTCGCCTCCGAAATAAAATCCCTCTATCCGGCCGCCCGTGTCCTCGTTCCGTCCGAAAAAGACCTCACGGCATCGCAGCGGCAGGAATTATTCGCAAAGATCGCCTATAACGATTGGGATATTGTCGTACTCTATCACAGCTATCTGGATGCCATACCGGATGCCCCGGAGCGTGTCAATGAATATATCGACACGCTGATCGCAGAGAAGATGCAACAGCTCGAAGAAATCGAAGCCAATTCTCCGGACAATGCCAAACGGCAGGCTTATGCTATCAAGAAACAGATCGAGGGACTGGAAAACAAGAAAATAACGGATAAAACAGTCAAAGAGGAAGAAAAACTCAAAGCACAGGCCCGTACTCGTGCATTACGTCTGCTCGACCGCCGCACGGACGAGACGATGACCTTTGAACAGTTGGGAATCGACGCTTTGCTGGTAGATGAAGCACATGCCTACAAGAAGCTCGGTTTTACCACCAACCTGCAAAATATCAAAGGTATAGACCCTGCGGCGTCGCAACGGGCGCAGAGCATGAGGCTGAAAACATCTTATATTCTGGCAAATAAACAGAACAAAAACGTCGTATTCGCCACCGGAACACCCATATCCAATACAATGGCCGAGATGTGGACGTTCCTGCGCTATCTGCTGCCCAAACACGAACTCGAACAGTACGAGATCGCCGATTTCGATTCCTTTGCGAACAATTTCGGAAATATCGAGGAATCGGCCGAGTTTGCCACAAACGGCAAATTCCGCGTAGTCGAACGCTTCGCCAGTTACTCCAACGTGCCGGAACTGCTGGCGATCTGGAAGAAAGTCGCGCACACCGTACTCACGGAGGATGTACCGGATCTGCGCGAAGGTGTAGGAACGCCGCGCATCGAGGGAGGCAAACCGGAGGATATACTGCTCGACCAAACGCCTGCGCTGCGGGCTATCATGCGCAGCATACGGGAAATACTGACTCAATACGACGCTATGCCCGGTAAGGAAAAACGTCGTAACTCCCATATCCCGCTGGTCATGTTCGGACTGGCCAAACGTGCGGCAATCGACGTGCGGCTGGTTAATCCCGCTCTACCGGACGATCCCAACAGCAAAGTCAATCATGCCGTGCGCGAAGTCGTAGAAGATTTGAAAGCGACGGCCGATTACAACGGCACGGTTGCCGTTTTCTGCGACGCCTACCAAAGCCGCGACCACAGCTTCAATCTTTTCGTGGATATGAAGCGTAAATTCATCGACGCCGGCATACCGGCCCAGCAGGTCGCTATCATCCACGACTACATAACGGACGCGAAACGCGAGGCGCTCTACAAGCAAATAAACAACGGCGAAGTACGGATCGTACTCGGCACGACCGAGAAATTAGGTATCGGAGTAAATATGCAGGAGCGTCTGCACATGCTCGTCAATCTGGACGTACCCATACGTCCTATGGACTACCTGCAACGCATCGGCCGCATTGTGCGGCAGGGCAATCTGCACCTGCAAATGGACAAACCCGTGCGTATTCTGCGCCTCGGAGTGAAACAAACGCTTGATGTTACGGGCTACCAACGGCTGAAAATCAAGGAATCGTTCATTAAGCAGGCAATGAAGGGCGAGGTTACGGAACGCTCGCTCGAAGAACCCGAAACCGACAGCAGCGACAGCACGAATTTCGGGCAGATGATGGCCTCACTCTCCGGCAGCGCTGCGGCGCTCGCCCTGTCGCTCGAACAGAATAAACTACGCAAGCTGAGAAACGCACGCGACTACTACAATCAACATCAAATATACGTCGCACATGAACTCAAACGACTGCAAAACGTCCTTCAAACAACCCCGCAAATAATTGCTCAAATCCGTAAGAAAAAAGATTTCCTGCGAAGCCTGTTTCCGGACAATAAGGTGGTATCGGTGGAAGTGGGAAAACTCAAAGCCTCCGAGCCGGAAAAAATCGAAGACCTGTTCGTTCCGCTCTCGAAACGCATCGAAGCCGAAGCGGATGCCCTCCGCCAATCACCCGACCGTACACAATCGGACATGACACTCCGCATCGGAATCAACGGCAAAGAGTTCGACATTATAATTGTTTTACGACGGAATTACCTTTCCAATGAAAAGGAGCGCATCAACCGCACGATTTATTACCAATGCAACGAATGGCGCGACCTGCAAGGCGAAGCCGGAGCTAAGATGATTAACGTCATCAGCCAAGTCGAAAAAGTGCTCTCCGGTGAGGAGTACGACGCCGAAATACAGAAGCGGCAGCTCGGAATGGAAACGGCACAACAAGCCATCGAATATTTACAGACGCAGGTCGGCAATGGATTTCCCAAACAAGCAGAGTTGGAGGCGGCAGAAGAACGCATCGCCGAGCTGGAAGAGCAGATGAAAGTGGAACTGGCAGCGATCGAAGCACAGGAGGAAACCGACAAATCCGAAACCGCAACCATAGACATCGACCCTGACGAATTGATTGACGACAATGCAGGAAACGGCCTCCGCTTCCGCGACGGTGGCAATCTGTTCGGTTCCGACGCCCCGGCAAGCGATGCGGAGTTGGCTCGCCGCGTTCGCCGGATCGCCCGCACGCTGAACACTCCGGTCGAGATTATCGACGACCTCGATGCAATTACCGATTCCGACCCGCTCATGCAACGTCGTAAACGACGCTCAAAAGGTTTTTACGACCCGCAAACGGGACAAACGTTCATTGTCCTGCCCAATATTACGACACTCGCCGATGCCGAAGCGACCGTATTGCATGAAATTGTCGGACACATGGGCTTACGCTCGCTGATGGGCGACCGTTTCGGCGACTTTCTCGATAAAGTTTACAATGGTCTCGATACCGAAGGGCGCAGCCGCGTGACCGACATTGCCCGCGAGCAGGAGCACCAATCCTCCGGCGCCAAGCACCGCCGGACAGATACCCGCCGTCTGGCGACGGAAGAATACCTCGCACATTTGGCGGAAGGCGACATCACGCCGAGCCGCTTTGCCCGGATCATCGGCCGTATCCGCTCGCTGCTACGCGACATATTGCGACTTCCGCTGCGTATCGGCGACCGCGACATCGCTTATTTGTTGTGGTTGTCGAAACACCGCCTGCAAAAAACACGCACGGCCGCCGAAGCCGTCGCCGCAACAGCGACCGAACGACGCATCCGTAAACAGCTTTTCGGTCGTTCTGAAAACGTGCGTTACCGTGCGATATTCGACGACGCTACACCCGAAAATATCGAACGGTATAGCATCGAACGCTACATCCGCGAGCATCATATCACCGGAGTTTTACTCGGCGAACATAATGCCGATGACTTCGCTATGCGTGTATATGGACTGCTTGATGACATGGGCCGAGCCATCATTGACCGCATGGGCAATGATCGTTTGAAGGCCATGCGCAAATACCTCGCATTATTCGACCTCCAAAAGCTCACCGATCAAGAAAGTTATCGCAGCATCATCGACGAGCTGGTGAAAACCTTACCCCAAGAGACGAAAGAGCAAATCGTGCACTCCATGCGCAAACACCTCGATTTCGTCCTCTCCGACAACTACCGCACTCCGTTGCGGCGACGCACGATGAAAAGCGAACGACCTCTGCCGGAGAATTTCAAATATGCGAGCGAGTATGTCGAAGAATTGCTTAAAAAGAAACGGGCACAGCCCGAAATGGCTCCGCCGGCCGGAATCGAACCGACTGTGATTTACGACAAGCGGAATTGGAAAAGCCGTCAGCAACTCCGGTTCATAGATAGCACTTTACCCGTCGAAAGATTACAGGAAGAAGTCGTGCGGCGCGGAGGCAGCATCGACGACCTCACGGACATACACAAACATTTGAACCACTTGACAAGCATCGCCAAAGTCGCAATCGACAAATACACGAAAGAGTATTTAGACCCCATACTCGACCAAATCGCAGCCATAGCCCGTGAAACAGGCATGACGGAAACACACATCATCGACTACATCACGGCCGAATCGTCGCTCGAACGGCAGGCAACGGGGATTGCGGCCCTATCCCTCGACCCGCGCGATGCGTGGAACGAAACGCTGGCCCGAAGTATCGTCGCAGATTTCCGCCGCCGGGCCGGAGAGATTCCGACACAGCGATTGTGGCAGCGGATCAATGCGGCAAACGACCGCGTGCTGGAAATCCTCGTCGAAGACGGAATGTTAGCCCCCGAACACCGCAAGTTGATAAAAGGGCACGGCTGGGACTACTATGTACCCTTACGGGATTATGATTACAACTACCGCGACCAGAAAGGCGAGCCGGTGGCTTTCGATGCGGCCGACGTGTACGACTTCATCGACGACAGTGCGGGGCCGCGCCCCTTACGGAAAGTGCTGCACGAAGCCGAAGGACGTATCGCAAAGCCCCGCAATCCGATCGCTCAAATGGTGAATATCGGTATCGGAGCGATCATCGCCGCCAAAACCAACAGGGCGAGGCAGTCGGCCTTACGGTTGGTGCAGAACAACAGCCGCAATTCGGAAGACTTGTTCCGCGTCGATAAGGTCTGGTTGGCAAAAGGCATCGGCAACAGATGGGTTACGACGACCATAGACCCCGCCGTCGAGGACATCGAACTATCGAAGGCGGCACGTAAGGAGATCGCCCGGCTGAAAAAGGAGATGAACGCGGCACTTCAAGCACACGATGATGAACTGGCCGACTACCTATATAACCGTATCGAGGAGACCGAACGGTTCAACATTGTCCGCGAAGCCGAATCGGGCAGTCGTTTCGAGCACGAAGGACACTTGGGACATTCTTACGAACGACAACGCAATGTGGAATGTTACGTGAACGGTATCCGTTATGTGATAACCTTCGCCGATCCCGCCGTGGCGAACGCGATCAACCAATATAACCGGCTGGCGATTCCAAAATGGCTGGATGATACGGTCGGGAACGCGACACGCTGGCTGGCAAGAGCTTTTACCTCCCGGAATCCGGCGTTTGTCGCAGCGAATTTCCTGCGCGACGTGCAGCACGCCGCGCTGGTACACGCCATCGACAAAGGCGGGAATCTCGAAGGATTCGTGCGTAACATCCCTGCAAGTATGGCCGCAATCACCCGCGAACTGCGAGGCAAGGCCGAGCCGCTGACCATCGCCGAAACCGGGACGCTCGACGTACTCGACACCGCCGATCGGCAGGAACTAATCCGGCAATTCGGCCGCGAACGGGTCATGGACACGCTTTACGACTATTTCCGTGAAAACGGCGGGGAAACGGGGTTCGTACATAGTAAAGACATCGCCGAGGCCGAAAAGGAGATCAAACGTTACGTTGCATTCCGCACGGGGCGTATAGGTGAACTGCTGAAAGCAACGCAGCGCAGCGAACGCGCCGGGGTATGGCTCTCGTATGCTGCCCGCAAAAGCGGTATGCAAGCAATAGGCGTCGCGCTGGAAAATGCCTCCCGCATTGCCGAAAACACATCCCGTTTGGCGACCTTCACCACATCGCTCGAACAAGGAAAATCACTCCTTACGGCTATCGACGATGCAAAAAACGTTACGGTGAATTTCAACCGTCGTGGTACGGCGACCCGACCGCTCGGCATGTTCTACGTCTTTTTCAATGCTTCGGTACAAGGAGCGGCACAGGTCGCACGAATCGCCATGCGTAACCGGAAAAGATTTGCACAGGCTGTTGCCACGCTGACGGCGGCTGGATTTCTCGACAGTCTGCTGCTTGATTTCTTCCTCGCCGGAAGCGGAGACGACGGCCGCGATCTGGCCGTTACGGAATACGAAAGACATAACCACCTCATCATCCCCGGCATGGGAAAGCGCGGTTACTTGAAGATTCCGCTTCCACAGGGATTCCGGGCTTTCTTCGGCATAGGAACTGCCTTGCATGACCTTTACCGAGGAAAACTCGGCTCCGAAGATGCCGCACGCATGATGCTTACGATGCTCTATGAGGATTTCTCGCCCGTAGCTTCACCCTCATCCAAAGGAGATGCGACACGTGTACTGATTCCTACGGCTTTGACGCCGTGGTACGACATCTGGTATGCCGGAGAGGATGCGTTCGGTTATCCTGTCGGACGCCGCAGCTACTCGACGACGGCAAACTATCCGCTCTCAGAAATGGGACTGAGAAACGTAAACAAAGCGATTTATTACCTCTGTCGGGGGATCAACAGGTTAGGCGGAGGCGATGAGAACACACCGGCCGGACTGCGCAAGAACGGAGAAATCGACCCGCTGCTGCGGGGTATCTTCGAGTACAACCCCTCGCACGTCGAACACGTATTGACCTATTACGGCGGCGGAATGGGTAAGTTCATCAAAGACATGGTGCACACCTCGCAGGCGCTATTCACCGGAGAGGAAATCAGCAGCCGCGATCTGCCCGTAATAAATCGCTTCTATGGAACGGCACGCCCCAAAAATCCGGCCGAACGGTATTACACCCTCCGCGACCGTCTGACGAATATCGAAGCCAAATACAAACGCATGGGGCCGGCACTCGACCGCACCGATCCCGCCGTACAACGGAATCTGCAACGTATCGCAATTTTCAAGGCACACCAAACGGCGGTGAACAAGCTGCGGGCGATACTTGCCGATACGCGTCCCAATACCGCAGCTTATGACCGATTACAAGAAGAATTGAACGAAACGATGATGAACGCATTAAACGAGGACGACCATGTTACGGAATATTGATACCCGGCAGTTGAAACTGTTGGCCCAAACGGAAAAAAGCGTCGCTCGAACACGCCGCGAATGGGAGCAAGGCACGATGCGCTACGCCGACGACAATCTGACGCTCCTGTGGCGTTGTGCGCGGGATTGGGACGCAATGGATTACCTGCGCAAAGAGCACGCCCGGAATCTGCGATACAAGAACGGCGACCAATGGAGCGACACGGTACCCGACCCCGACCATCCGCACCGGACGATCCGCGAAGATGCGCTGATCTCCCGCAGCGGGAAAGTGCCGCTCAAACACAACTATATTCAGCAATATATCCGCAATATTCACGGACAACTCCTTTCGTCGCCCACGCAAACGGTCGTATATGCCCGCAGCCGCGACGACCAGCCGCTCGGAGAAATGCTGACCAACGCCCTGCAAGCATGCCACCAGCTCAACAGAATCCGAAAAATAGACATCAACGTCGTCGAGGAACTCTGTCTGACGGGGATAGCCTGCGCGAAGGTACGCTACGGCTATTGGAGTACCAAGAACCGCACGGACGGAAAAATCGACCTCGTGAACATCAACCGGCTATTTTTCAATGCCGACATCGAAGATCCGCGACTGACGGACATCCGCCGCATCGGAGAGCTGCACGACTACACGTTCGACGATTTGGTACGCAACTTCGCCACATGCCGTGAAGACGTGCAGGCATTACGCGAAATTTATGGCATCTGCCACGACCATACGAAGCTGGAAAACCTCTATGAAAATCACGCCTCACGGCTTCAAAATCTGAATTTCCTATACACGAACGACCTCGGCAAATACCGCGTTATCGAGGTGTGGGAACGCCTCGGCCGCTGGGTACTATACGTGCATGATTACGCCGACGGAACGGAAGAGATATACACCGACCTTACAATGCAAGAAGTCGAAGCGATCAACGCCTCGCGCATCGAGCAAGGTATGGCCGCAGGGATCGCCCCAGACACAGTGAAACTCATCTACGCCCGTGAACAGTACGAATATTATTGGCGGGTGAAATACCTTACGCCGAACGGCTACTGCATCAAAGAGACCGAAAGTCCCTATGCACACGAAGAACACCCCTACGTGCTTGCGGCCATGCCCGTAATCGACGGACGGTTCAAAGCCGTATTATCGGACGTGATAGACATTCAGCGCTATATCAACCGGCTATTGACCCTTTTGGATTTCATCATCGGAGCCTCGGCAAAAGGGCTGTTGATGGTTCCGCAGGAGTGCATACCCGACGATATGGACATTCGGGATTTCGCACGCGAATACGTCAAAACGAACGGCGTCATTCTTATCAAAAAAGGGGCCTACGACAAACTCCCGAAGCAAATATCCATGAACGGCACCAATATCGGAGCATGGGAAATGTTCGCGCAGGAAATGAACATCATGCAGCAAATCAGCGGACTGAACGGAGCGGTACAGGGGCAAGTTCCGCGAGCCAATACGCCGTCGAGTCTCTACGCCCAGCAAGCACAAAACTCAATGATGAATTTCGTCGTGCTGTTCGAGAATTACAATATGTTCTGCGAAGAACGCGACGAAAAACTGCTTAAAGTCCTCATGCAATACTACACGACCCGTCGATACATCGGCACCAATGGTAAGACCGCCGGAGAGATGGCGAAATTCTACGAGCCGGAAATGGCGCAGAAAATCGAGGATTTCAACCTCACGGCCGCAAAATCGAACGATACGCCCGTATTCCGGCAAATGACCGACGACCTATTGATGAAACTGCTCGAAAGCGGCCGCATACCGCTCGAAATATTCCTCAATAACTGCTCGCTGCCGGGGGCCGACAAACTACTCTCCGAGGTCAAGTCTTTCAACGAACAGGCCGCAGCCGGTCAAATCGACCCCGAAGCCCTTACGCAGTTGCAACAGGCGGCACAACAGAACGCCGACCCGAACGCTATGGCCATGATGCAACGGTATATGGATGCCAATTAACATATCTGCCAAAAATAAATTCACTTTTTTAGCGAATTTTTAGAAATAAGCACTATCTTTGCAATGTAAAAATCAGCAATAATGATTGTAAAATTCCAAAAAGAGTATCTATCGGAATTATACTACGAAGGAAAGTGTAAGGATAAGAAACACCGTTACCAACCGACAATAGTTAAACGCTACAAGCAACGTATAGATATTCTTAACGATGCAAGTTGTATCGAAGCTCTTTATCAGTTACATTCGTTAAGATACGAGGTACTGACTGGAAATAAAGAAGGTATTTCCTCAATCAGAGTGAATGACCAGTATCGGATTGAATTTTTGGTTTCGCACGAAGCCGACGGGAAAGAGCAAATAACGATTTGCAACATTATTGAGTTGTCGAACCACTATAAATAATTGCTATGGGAAATTTAGGTTATCCATACTCTCCTACGCATCCGGGAGAAATACTGAAGGAGGAGATCGAATACAGAGGCATCTCGCAGAAAAAATTGGCCGAACAGATAGGTATTTCCTATACGATGCTCAATGAAATTCTGAACGCGAAACGCCCTGTAACCGAAACTATGGCCTTGTATTTCGAGGCTGCATTGGGAATCGAAGCCGAAATGCTTACCAATATGCAGACTCGATACAATATGCAAACAGCTCGCAAAGACAGTAAACTGACAGCTCGATTGCAACAGATTCGGAAGTTGGCCGCAATACTATGAAAAAATTATGAGAGTGGTTTTCTCGATAGACGAAATGAGAGCCAAACATCCGAGCGCATGAATATCAAGGATCAAAAATAAAACCCAATACAATTGGTATGAACAATTGAATCCGATTATTTGGCGTTATCTGAATAAAGCACTATTTTTGTTGTTGAGGTAGTCAAAATATAAATCGTATGAGAACAGTATATATTGAGGATAATACCCCCGAAGGACGGTGGTTACTCGATTTAATAAAAGACCATAAAAGCGTAACAGTAGCGCCGAAGGTAACTCGTGAGAAAAAAAATGAGAGTTCTTGGGATAGGGCTATTGCAACCGGTGCAATGACATTGGAAGAGTTTGGCATGAAGTTCACCGAAGCAGTCCATCAAGCATACAAATAATGGCCCGTCCAATTATCGTTTCCACTAACGTCGTAGATAAACTCTCCGATGTAGTGGCGTATCTGAAAGATGATCTAAAATTGTCCCAAGAGGCCGCATTGAAATACCGAGATCGGTTTCTGGATTTCATTCGCACTTTCTGCGTTGAGGTAAACCACCCTTTATGCCGATTCAAAAAATGGTGTGAACGCGGTTATCGGTGTGCCGTATTTGAAAAACAATGGGTGATAGCCTATGAAATAGTCGATAAAGGCATAATAGTTCAAGATATTTCTAATACGGCATTGCTTAAAGAATAAATATTTCAAATATTTCGTAAATAAAGAAACCCTAAAATTTTTACAGGGTTTCTTTATTTTTCTCTGCGTCCGTGTAGAAAGAATCACTCGCTGCATTGCAGCGACAAAATTCAATGCCTTTACAAATGTCGAACCGAACACAATACCTCATTCTCAATATGCAAAAAGCCCGGCAATATCCGCCGGGCTTTAATAAGGAAACCCGGAGAGAGCCAGCCTGCATCGATGCGCCTCCGCAAAGCCGGTCTGTCCGGATTTCCTGTCTCATATCTCCGGAATCGGAACATATTCACGAAACACGGCTTCCCCGCAATCGCAAACTCCCCTGTCGAAAAATTCACCGTCTGTTTTCGCAGAGGCATCCGATTTCGTCTTATATCGTTTCTTGATCTTCGCTCGCCGGTAATCTCCGGCAAAGTAAAAATACTTTCTCAACGGCGAAGCCGCAAACTGCCCGTTCAAAACCTTATACGCCTTAAAATGCATCAGATACCCGCAATAGGAATTGATTACGGCTAACATTTGCGCGAGACGCTCCGAGGTCGGCTCCGTTCCGACGCATTCCAACTCCAAAGGTTTCATGGCCTTGCGGAACAGAGCGATCGTTCTTGCCGAGGGGTAATGCCGATACGGTCGTACCAGCGCTCCGAGGAACGAAGCCCCTTTCGTATAGTGCTGCAACACGACCTTATCGGGATGCAGGGTCAGGTGCAGCTCCGAGGCGAGGAAGTCCCGCAGACACGGGATCAATCCGCGCAGGTAATTCCGGCTCGGATGGACGATATAGAAATCATCCACATAACGTCCGTAATGACGGCACTTCAACGTCCGTTTCACATACTCGTCCAGCACATCGAGGTAAATATTGCTGAAAAGCTGAGAGGTCAAATCCCCGATGGGAATCCCGACACCCGGAGGCGATTTCAACAAACTCTTGGACGGCGGCAAATCGTCCCATTCCGACGAGTTTCCGAGAACGCGGCAATTTTCCACCGGGTCGCGGAGCAAAATCGCCCGAATCAGAAAATCCACCAGATCGAAGTCGAAACGTGCGACATCTTTCGGCCATCGCAGACAACACCGCTCGATCGTGCGTTTGATGATCGCATAAAGCAAATGCTTGTCGATACTCATAAAATAGCCGCGCAGGTCGAGTTTCAGAATATAGGCGGATTGTGTATAATTCCGCGTGCAACTGCGAATATGGTGTTCGAAGCGCTCGATGCCCAACGACGTTCCTTTACCCTTGCGGCAGGAGTAACTGTCGAAAATCATCCGGCGTTCGAACAGCGGCGCCAGATAATTGAACAACAGGTGATGCACCACCCTGTCACGGAAGGGCGAGGCGAAAATCTCCCGCTTGACCGGATATTCCGTGATGAAACAAATCCCCGGCGACGGCCGATACGTCCGGTCTCGGATTTGTTCGTACAATACGATCATATTGTGTTCCAAGTCCATCTCGAAGGCAAGCTGGCTTCTGGTATTGCGTTTGTGTCTTCTCGCATCGTAATAGGCCCGGAAGAGATCGGTCAGTAAATCGGAGCCGATACCCATATCTATCTACAAGGTTCTTTCAAGCAGCGGTAAATTCTTGGACGGGACGCACCGCGAAGCCGTTGGAGCGGTTGTTGTTGTTCAACGGGTTCACGTTCGTCGAGTTGAAGTTCAGGTTGCGACCGTTGTTCGTCGAGTTCGGAACGGCCGACCAATAGTAGCCGTTGCTGCCGACGTTGTTCAACGCGCCTGACGAGTTGTTGCGATAGCCCGAAGCAGGATAGAAAGTAACCACTTGCTAAATGAGGCGGAGGATTCCCAAAAGGGACAAACCCCGCCGCAGATTGGTTTTTCATAACCGACGACAACACAACGCGACCGCCGAATGATCCGCTGCGGGCATTTTTCCGCCGCCGGTAGGTTACTGAATTTACAAGACACTCTTCCGAAAGCCTTGACTTTACGGAACTCCGGCCCTGAATCTGCTTCAAACAGTGCGTTCCCGCCGCACGCATACGGAAATCTCCCGCCCCGTATCCTGTGCGCCAGACGCACTTTTGGAAAGAACCTGTCATACGGACCGCGCTACTGGGAACCTCCGCCTTCGGATTCGGACGTATGTCCCTTGACGTATTTCTGCCAGGATGCGAGCTGTTTCGAAACAGCCTCGACCTGTTCGACCAGATGCGCATACAGTTTGGTGCCGACATGACGCAGATCGTGCAAAAGGCGCAGCCGTACTTTCACCCCGACGAGCCGCTCACGCATATCCATAATGAGCGGCAGTTTTTCGGTGGTGGAATTGGCCTTGTAGATCAGTACGAGAATTTCTGTCAATTCGTTTTTAAGCGTTTCAACCAGCGTGAATTTCACGTCACGCGGAACGTTCCCCATATCCCTGTAAATGCTCTGCAAAAGATCATAGGCCGCCTTATATACCGGCAAATTATCGTATTGAGCCACTACCTTTCGGATGTAAAGAGCGTTTTTTTCAGATCGGAGATAAAAAGCATACACTCCATAGGCGTCGAGGAGGCAAGATCGAACCCGCGTACACGCTCCGCCACGACACAGGCCGTCGAGAGCGTGAAGTCGGGCATCGCCTGCGCAGCCGCAGCCGGAAGTCCGGTAAGAGTTTTTTGTTCCTGCATGGCAGGAACACCGTCACATGTGACGGCTGCCCCGACACCCTTCGGGACAGCCGCACACACGTGCGGGGAAGAACCGGCAGGATGATCCCCCGCCGCACATTTCGAGCGCGGAAGCGCAAGTGGCACGGAGGCTTTCCACGCCTCGAACTCCTCGACGACGATAGGCCGGCGGGCCGACAGCACCAGCCGGTCGGGTTCCGTTTCAAGACGCGTCAGTCCGTCGAGTACCCGATCCTCCGTACTCGACAGAAAGCCGATGGAAATCAGCTCCCCGCCGCCGAGCGTTTTGAGCGAGCGTTTGGTGGGCTTGAACGGCCGTACCTGCATGCACACGGCGAAAGCCGACCGCTCGTAGGCTTTCCAGAAAAGCCCCTCGCGGTAGAGAATGATCCGGTCGGTGTTGGCCGCCTCGGTGCGAATGAAATCCTGACTCGTCATCGGTTGAATCGTTTCCGTACTGAAAAAAAAGAAAGGTTTCCGAGCCCGCCCGGCCCCGGGACGAGTCCGCCCCACGATTTGCCTCCTTCATTCCGGACCCCGGAACAGGCATCGGAAACCCGAAAAATTTTCGACCGGCTTACGCCGGTATTCCAACCGTCGGGCTTTCAATGCCCGACGGTGAATGACCGGATGCGGTCGCTGACGCTCCCTGATTATTCTCGGACACAGCGCACAGGGAAACCGTACGCACGGAAGTTATTACGCTGGGGGTTCACGTTCGAGGCGCTGAAATTCAGGTAGCCTGCGTTCGTCGAACCCTGTGTCGGCGATGACGACCAGCTGTAACCGTTGGAGCCGACATTCGTCAGCGCACCGGACGCGCGGCTGCGATAGCCCGAAGCGGGATAGAAGTCGGTCTCGCCCGTCTGGAACGGCGTCGCCGTGTAATAGAAGAAGTAACCGCGCTGGGTGCCCAACGAATTGCGGTTCGAAGCGTTGAAGGTCGCATCGCGCTTAGCGTCGGTGTCCTGGCTGCCGTAGTTGCCGCCATCGACCGTGAAGCGCTTCCACAGATCCTTGGGAGCGACGCGGTAACCCTCGGGGCACGGGTCGTAGATTGACTTGTAGATCTGAGCCTTGCGCGGGTAGAGATAACCCGAGCCGTTGCCCCACAGATGGTCGTTCTTCTTGATGACCCAATCGTAATTATGCGCATCTTTGGTATCGTAGATGAACTGCGTCGGGTTCCGCGTAGCGTAACCGATCATATCCACATCAATCGTATTAGGCGTAATCGCGCTGTTCGTGGAGAGATCGCACATGTTCTCCGGCTGGTTCCACTTGGTAATGCCGGACAGACCGACGAAAGACGTTGCGACATAGGAGTCGCCCGAAGCGGTGATCGTGCCCGGCCGTCCCAGCGGGTCTTTGCGGCCCCACTGATAGTAGAGACCGAACGACTTGGCATTCGTAGCGTCGGTAGCCGTGCCGTCCACAGCGACGGAGGCCTTGTTCATGGCGCCCAG
>OGOK01000944.1_pt1 | contig 22382 bp, 10 predicted proteins | sample 1552661 | NCBI WGS metagenome assembly OGOK01 (sample SAMEA2580172, study PRJEB22360) | human gut metagenome | biome: human gut; feature: human-associated habitat; material: faeces | place: Denmark | collected 2008/2010
TTCATCGAAAAGACGTCCGCAAAAACCATATCGTTGTTCATCGGAAGTAGCCTCCACCAACAATTTCTTCAGGTCAGCGATACGCGCCTCCTTTTCCACTCCATAAGTCCGACGGTTTTTGATGAGACCGTCAATCTCACGGAGTAACGCATCCGTACTCTTGTTATCTTTTGCACAAAGCAGGCCGGGGAAGGCGATTGCCAGAAGAATCAAAATTACTTTTTTCATAGTGCCGTATGTATTATAGTTGCAAAGATAAAAGTCTTTCAGAAACTTCCGGCTTTCAGGAGAAAATTATTGCAGGCGGAATGAACAATCTTATTCTTCAAGAGGGTTTATATTCATCACTCTGGTGCGTCAACATCCCCAACTTTCTTTCCCTTTCTTTGTTCTTTCTGCGGGAATATGCTACTTTTGCATTATCTCATAAATATGAGAACTAAAGAAAGAAACAAATTGTGGAAGAAGTAAAAAGAATCCCTTACGGAGTTTCCAACTTTGTGGAAGTGGTGGAACAGAATCAATATTACGTGGATAAGACTATGTATCTGCCGTTGTTGGAAAAACAACCTAGTAATTTGTTCTTTATCCGCCCCCGCCGTTTCGGCAAAAGCATCTTTCTGAGTATGCTCCGAACTTATTATGACATCGCTCAAAAAGAAAAGTTCGAAAAACGTTTCAGCAATTTATGGATAGGCAGTCGTCCTACACAGTTGCAAGGGACTTTCCAAATACTCTTTCTTGATTTCTCCAGAGTGGGAGGGCTTGACAGAACGCTTGCCGAAAACTTTGATGATTACTGTTGCGGCGGACTGGATGATTTCGCTTCTATCTATGAACCCTATTATTATCCCGGCTTTGAAAAGGAAATGAAAGCCCAATACGGCACTACCAACAAACTGAATTTCCTCAATCGCAAGGCACGCAACAACGGCTCCAAGCTTTATCTGATAGTGGATGAATATGATAATTTCACGAATGTGGTGCTAAACGAGCAAGGCGACAAAGTCTATCACGACCTACCCCACGCCAGTGGCTTCTACCGCGAAATCTTCAAGAAGTTCAAAGGCATGTTCGAGCGCATCTTCATGACCGGTGTCAGCCCCGTAACGCTGGACGACCTGACTAGCGGATTCAATATCGGCTGGAATATCAGCACCGATCATCAGTTTAATATGATGTTGGGATTCAGCGAGACCGATGTACGCGAAATGCTCCAATACTATAAGGATGCCGGACAGTTGCCGGGCAATACGAACATAGATGCGATGATAGAGGAAATGCGACCGTGGTATGACAATTATTGTTTTACCGAAGAAAGCTTGGAGCGTGACCCGAAGATGTTCAACTGTGACATGGTGTTTTATTATCTGCGTCATTATATGACTTTGGGCAAATCTCCCAAAGAAATGATAGACCCCAATACCCGCACGGACTATAATAAGATGAAAAAACTTATCCGGCTGGACAAGTTGGACGGTAACCGCAAAGGAGTGTTACGTAAAATCACCGAAGATGGGCAGATTGTCACCACGTTGACAACTACCTTTCCCGCTACCGATATTACCAAACCTGAGATTTTCCCCAGTCTGCTTTTTTATTATGGTATGCTTACCATTACTGCCACTCGCGGCAACTATCTGGTGTTAAGTATTCCCAATAATAACGTGCGTAAACAGTATTACGAATTCTTGTTGGAAGAATATCAGGACAATCTACATATTAATCTGAACGACCTTGGCCTGATGTATTACGAAATGGCTTACGACGGCCATTGGCGTGAAACGCTGGAATTTATCGCCCATGCCTACAAGGAAAACTCTTCCGTGCGCAGCGCTATTGAGGGAGAGCGCAACCTGCAAGGCTTCTTTACTGCTTACCTGAGTACGAATGCATATTACCTGATAGCCCCGGAAGTAGAATTGAACCACGGTTATTGTGATCTGTTCTTAATGCCCGACCTGATACGCTATGACGTGAAGCACAGTTATATCATCGAACTAAAATATCTCTCTGTCAAAGACTCGGAAGCGAAAGCCGAAGCCCAATGGAAAGAAGCTGTAGAGCAGATAAAAGGTTATGCTGCCGGTCCCAAGGTACGCAGGATGATATACGACACCGAATTGCATTGCATCGTCATGCAGTTTCGCGGATGGGAGTTGGAACGGATGGAAGAAGTCATATAGAAATTTATGACAAGCACCCATTAAACAACCGTTGTACAACTGTTATACTTCCATTATCCCATAACCATTTGTACATTAACGTGCCGATATTGTTAACTTCCTACGGCCGTGGTGACTTCTTCCCACAGCCGTGACGAGTTCCTACCACAGCCGTGGGAAGATCTTGTCACGACCGTGACGAACTAAAGATACCGATACTTTAGTGGAATTATACCGGTATCCCAACATAAGTATACCAGCCACTCTCCCCATAAAGTCCCACTTGATTAATCTTAAAACAAGGCATTTGACAAGAAATCAAGGCTGACAATAAAAATGCATATCTTTTACTTTCAACCTATTATCAGCATCTATTATCATGCAGTATAAAATTGATATTCAACCACTTAAATATCATCCTGACAGATTGACAATAAAAAGAGCACAAATCGTTAAGTATAAGAACTTCCAGAGTGCATTTCAACATAAACTAACCTTTATAATTACATAATCTTATTTCGAGACGCAGATCAATGGAGAATAACCGGCCTCATCTCCCTCTACAGACACCAAACGATAATATTGTGTCTTTGTATCGTCTCTGCCTGTATCTTTATAATTGTTTGCCGAAGCAGATACCTTTGCAATCTCCTTCCAATTCCATAAATCCGTAGAGTGCAGAATCCGTACATTTCCCCCTGATATTGTACTTCTCCATGATATGCTTACTTCCTGTCCCCGTGTCTCAAAACGGGCAGTAATGTCCTCCGGAGCAGATATTCGACGGGCCTTACACCACAAGGCACGACCTATCATTGGCAAATTGCCCGACAGTTTCCCTTTATTGATTTCCAGTACCTTTTCATACCAGTCTTTTCGGATATCAGTCAGTTGCATATGGTCATCGCGTACATAATTATCCATATATTTACCTTCGTAAACGCCATTAATACGTCCCGGGAAACGTCCCTGTCCATCCCTCGTGCAAAATACGATATCAAACATTGTATTAGCTAGTTGCTCCATTATTTCATCAATATACGTGTGACGACCACTCAAATAGATATTATAAATCACATTAGCCACCAGCGAAGCATGATTCAAGTCTTCTGCATGTTTCACCTTATCGGCTACTTTAGAATAACGCCATTGCAGACAGGTGGTACCGGATTCAGAAGTCTTAGTCCAGGAATCCTTGATAAAGAATTCCAGATTATCACGTACCACCCGGTCATATAAGTCAGCCCTTGAAGTATTTCCCAATATCTCATGACATTGCGCCATATACGTTAATCCGTCACAAGCCATCAGAGCCTGATTCCAGGCAATAGGTTCAATTAAAGCAGTACTGCTCCTGCGATAGAAAACCTGATCTCCCGGATGAACAAATCTTGTCAGCCAAGTATCATAAATCTCATCACACATACGCAGATATGTTTCCGCACGTTTTTTGTAAGTTGTACCATAATAATAACGATCGTTGGCGGCCACTCTCTGATCCCAGATAGACGGAGTTTGCAGAATAAGTCGTGCACAATAGGCAATACGTGCCAACACAGCTCCCTGTTCCACTGCCCCATCAATTTTTTCTTCATCCGCTCCGGTAGACGGCCAGATATCATTCGGCTCACCCGTCCACCCCACTATACGAAAATCTCCACCGGGTTGTCCGTTACGGGTATAAAGTGCAGCATCGGCATACTCAATCACCCGGTTCAGGAATGTCAGGTCATAAGTCAGTTCAAACAATCGTGTGCAAGCTCCCATACTCTTGCCTAAAGTACGGAATACCCACGTATTATCATATTGGGGAGTAACCGGTACTTGCAAGGCAGAATTATATATCATATACCCCTTGAAGGCATCAAGTTCTTCCTTAGTCAACATCCCTTTTGCCGACAGTACCAATCTGCTTGCCGCCTTGATACCATCATCATAATTATAGCGTTTATAAAACCGTTCTTTATCTTTCCCATTCGAAGAAGCTGCAATTTGAAGCCGGTCATTCTCTATCTTGAACTTCCGCACATCATTATTATAATAAAGCAGATCACCTTTTGTCTTGTAACTACCCGTATGCTCTATTTGCAAACGGTCACCTTCGGCCGAATATATATCCTGCCGATAGGTGCAGTCGCTGTTAAAGGTCAAATGACGTTCTTGTCCGTTTTCCAGATCATCAGTATCTTCTTCTATCCATATACCATCCACCGGATTCACAGCAGGAGCCACCGGTTTAACAAACAACAGCGGTTCTTCCATCTTCTCATCATCGCTACACGAACATAATAAGAATCCGCCCAGCAATATGGCACCAAGATTGAAACACATAGTCTTACAGTTCATTCTGTGAAAGAGAGAATTTGAAAATATTTTCATAATCAGAATGTTTTCATTCAGTTTGTCATAAATCTCCAGGTAACTTTGCCTATATTATCGGGATACCCTTTCTCCGCCTTACTGATACTTCCTTTCCATTTACCATTGGAAGTGCGGCTGACAGTAATAGAACACCAGGAGTACATACCGTTCTCGTAGTCGAAAGTTTCCCCATCGTCGTCATACAGACGATAGTCGCCTGCCTTCATACCGTAATGACGAATTTCAAGATTTATCTTCTCGCCTGCCTTAGGAGCATGTAGCATCGGTTCCATCATAGGAATGACAGCTCCATCTTTTACATATACCGGAATACGTTCCAATCCCGGCTTCACCGTTATCACTTCTCCATTGCCCGCATACTCACCCGTGTAGAAGTCGTACCAATTACCTTCCGGCAATACTACCGTACGCTGCGTCTCCCCCTTGAACATCGGTGCCACCAGCAGATATTCCCCTGCCATATACTGGTCTTTCACTTCTTTACCCACTGCCTCCAGATAAGGATTATCTTCCAGATTTTTATTCTTGACCTCCTCTCCGTAAGTCTGTTTGCCGGACTCAAAACCGGGTTCAAGGTTCATTGCCCGGAAAGGCGGTGTCCCTTCAAAGCGGTATTTGGCAAACTCACTATACCAGTATGGCATCATCTGCATACGCAGCAAAGCATATTCCCTGACCTGCTCCGCCACCTCGGGAAATGTCCACGGTTTGGTGCCGCTTGCCCAGGCGTTTATCATCGCCATCGGTGAGAATACCACCGACTGGAAACGGCGTAACCAGTCCTCGCCACTTTTCGAGCTACGTACTTCCGGTGTCCAGAGCACTCCGCTAAAACCGGAGTTAATCAATGCGGTAATAAAGTCACGGTGACTGTAATAATCGTTGTAAAGCACATACGGGAACGAGTTTCCGCCACCATTGGAAGCGCGTACCAAACCGAAAGTGCGTTGATTGCGCTTCTTATAAATATCAGCAGTCATACGCTGTACCCATAAGCCATAGGTCTGACGCATCTGCTCGGCAGACAAGCCGGAAGGGAATGTAGCTACATCCGGCCATATATAACGGTCGTATCCGTCCACCTCATCTATTTTATATCCGCTGACTCCTATGCCGATATGTTCCTTTTCCAGTTTGTCCATCCAGATGCGACGCGCCTGCTCCATCCCCCAATCCGGCACGATGCCGCACCACACTGTATGAGAACCGGTATATGGATATATATCCTTATAAATCCCCGAAGCGGGAGACACATACGGATTCGTCCACAGGTTGATACGTATTCCTTTTTGTTTCATCCGGTCGACAAATGCACCCGGTTCCGGAAAACGCCCTTTATCCCATTCAAATGAACAAGGATAAGCCTTACTCTGCCAGCCGGGCTCCAATCCGATAAAATCCAGCGGATACCCTCTTCTCTCAAACTCTTCCGCCTCCTTTTCCACCTTGTCCGCATCATACAGCTTCTGTGTCCGTTGCGTAAATCCCAGTCCCCAACGGGGCGGCAATGTCCCGCCGCCGCATAATAAATTATAGCGGCGTATCGCATCCAACGGAGTGGGACCTGCAAACAGGTAAACCTCTACGCCTTCGGCAGGTATCAGGATTTCAACCGCATCGGAGTATTGTTGAGAACTCCAGCTTTTGTCCGTGTTCCGGTCTTTGGCTACCGGCTTCTCCGGGCTGTCCTTGCGGGCGGCCGAACCGGCATAAACCGTCAGATAACGCGCAGAGTTAATAAACACACCATACCCCGCACTGGATACATAGAAAGGCACAGGCGCATGAGTACGCCCCGTATCTTTTCCGCCATAATGGTCAACATGCAGATTCAGAATCTTCCCACGCTGATGCACCGTCTGGAAGTTCAGTCCGAAACCATACAGTTGTTCTTCCTTGCGGAGCGGCAAACGCAGTATCGTCTTACCCGCTTCAATCCTGCTGACAACCTGACCCGCCAAACCGGGCAGTCCGGCTTCCGGCAACCGCTTGAATCCTTCCTTCAAAGGGGCAGCACCCGAAACTCCCAACAATGAATACGCTTCGGGCTTGCCTACAATCCCTTTCCATACTCCCGGCTCCACTTGTTGCCACTGAATCTGCCCGTTTGCTGTAGATAAAGCCAGCCAACAGACTATAATACTTATCAGTCTTTTTATTTTCATGATATTTTCAAGATTAAGTTACTCCATTTCCCAATCAAGTACTACCACCTATTTATTAATTAGATGGCAAAATCCAATAACAGGATTTCTTTCGGACGAAGCGTCAAGGAGAGAACATCCCCGTAATGATACTCCTCACGGACAGTCTGCGGCTTATCCCCCAATACGGAAGAAACCCGGTAAGCTTTCTTCATGCCCGGCATCAAACCTGCCTTGCGGTCTAAGGTTATCTTGTATTCACGTTGTTCTTCCGAAGGGTTATGAACGGAGATATATCCCTGTTTCTCATTCCACGCCGTGTAACCATATACTTCCGCCTTTCGGGGATTTCCGCCATGCATCCTCACCCGCTTGAATGCAGGAAATGCCTGATAAGACCATTTCAGACCTTCCGCCAGTACATCCCAGTCAGTAGCAGACAAGCTGTCTGTTTTCAAGTAAAGCTCGACAAATCCTGTTCCGCGGCTCAGGTTCATAAAGAGATAATCCTTAAAGCTCTTACGGTCTTCGTTGGCAGTAACCTTTTTGGGTTCATGGTTGAAGATAGAGTTCATCGGGAATTTAGTGTTCTCCTGTTGCCAAATCTGATGGTACACATGGTCACGATAGACCAGTTCTCCCGTACGGTCTTTGCCTTTGGCAGCGTCTCCGGCATTAATCAGCCATACGACATCAACATACGACAACCACCACGGACTCAGATAGGCCGCATTGGTGATAGCAATAAAAATATCCGGATTCACCTTGTGCAAGCCATCAAAGATTTTCATCAGCCGTTCTGTGCCCGCTACCAGATAGTAGCTTTTCAACTCATCATATTTCGGGTCGTTAAGCCGCTCGTCACTGGTAGAGAAACCTTCCAATCCCAGTTGGGGCATCGCAGCCGTTCCCCGTCCCTGCAACTCGAAGTCGCGGATATTGAGGTGACCGAACAGCCCGTCAAACTTAAAATAAGAAACCCCATGCCGCGCCAAGTCAAGCACACGGTCTTCCAGTCTGCCCATATACTTCTCTCCGGTCATGGACATACCATAAGAAAGAGCCTCAAAACCATATCCACCCATTCTTTCCACCATCGGACGCGCTCCGAAGATAGATGCCGGACTTAGCCAGATTCCCAAAGTGGAACCCGCTTTCAATACTTCTTGCCGACTATCTCTGAAGTAAGGGGCAAACTTACGATTAATCTTCCAGACGGTATCAGCCCAGGTCACATGCTTGCTTTTATCCTGCCAACCGTCATCAATCACATAGGCATTGAGAGGACGGCAGCCACGACGAGTCACCAATTCTTCATGCACCTTGCGGAGACTTTTGGCAAATGTCTCCTTCGACACCCGGTTGCCATAATCAAACCAACTGTTGTACTGCACCTGCAAACGGGCAGGACGACGACGGATACGGTCGATATAATAGAAGAACGTATCATCAATAAAGTTCTTGTCATCGGCTACTCCCACCACGCTCCGGTAAGTAGTGTAACGCTCTTTCGGCAGCAAATCCTTGCCACGAAGATAACCGCAGGTAATCGTACTTCCCTCTTCAACCGTATTGAAAGCTCCCGGAAATTCCATGCCCCAAAATGTGGCTGTAGCTGTCGTATATACCGGCTGCCCCAGTCCCGGCTTCCATCCGCCGGATTTCCGCGCCGTTATCAACTTCAACTTATAATTCTGAAATGCGTCCTCAAAAGCAATGGATTCCACATCTATCTTTTCCAGCGTCACTTTCTTCCCGGAAACAATCTCCAGATACTTATGCCCGTAGAAATTGTCTTCCGCGAGTTCATAACAGACATCGACAGCAAGGGCGTGAACCTTGTTCTTGAGATGGAAACGATAGCTGCGCACAGAAGAAGTAAACTTCTTGTCCACAGACGCTACTACAAAATCTTTTGCGGTCAGAATCTTGTCCGTACCTTCCTTATCCGTCCCCTCGGAGATTCGTAGGGCAAACTCCTGACAAGAAACCGGAACCAAATTGGCTCCGGCTTGCTTGTTGACTATTTGCCTGGTCGACAGGACACCGTCTTTGACGACCAGTGTCCGCGACATATAAGAATTCTCCAGCACATATACCTTTTCTCCGGCATGAACAAACCCTAACGAAGAACAGACAGTCCAAAGAACTCCCGCTACAAATATTCTTTTTACCATACTGACATTTATTTACCGATGGCTGTTGCCCAGTTATTCGAGAAACGGAAACCTCCGACAGCCCCTTTATAGTTCCGACGATAATTGTAAGAGATACCTTTGATACCGTGTTTCAACTCACCTTCGGCAGCTTTTGCTGTTGCTATCGGTTTAGGTTCTTCCTTCGTCAATTCCGGATTAACAAACAAGGATACTTCCTGATTGTCATAGTCTACTTTCAGTACCACCAAGTTTGTTTTACGGAAATCAAAACCTCCTACTCCTTCAGTCGCTTCAGGAGTTTTACGAACTCCCACGCCGAATTTAAGTTTGCCGTTGTTATCTCGCCCGATGAATACTTTACCTCTATTATTGTTACCGAAATAATTAATATCCAATGCTACTATATCTACAAAGCCGGAAGCTCCCAGTTTTTCCACATTCATCAAAAAAGCCAGGTAATAAACTCCCTTGTTATACTGGCCATTATTGCGTGTCAACGAATAGACGCTGAACCGACGGCCTTTCTCCGCACCTGTAGGATAACCATTCATGTGGATGGCTGCACCCGTCTCCGGATAACCTTCGTAAGTCAATCCTTTCGTCACTTTAGGTCCTTCAGCTCCTGCAAACGGCTGTGCATAGAAAGCACCCATCCAAGTGTTTTCCCGAATCGGGGCGTTCTTCTCTTCGTAAGTACCCTTTTCCAACTGCTGTCCGGGCTTGTAGTCTTTCAAAAACTCATTCTTCAATACTTGTGCATTGGCTGCCAATGCTGCCACAGCGAATGCGGCTAATAATACTACTTTTTTCATGGTTGTTCTATATTTTAATTATGATTATTCTCCACTATATTCACTATATTTCTCATCCGCTCCTTTTGGGAAATAAAGATCCACATTCACATATTTACCATCAAAATCTGCGTCATTCAGTTTTATGATACCAATAACAAGAGGATTATTACCTGCATCTGCAAGTGCTATCAGACCAAGGTCGCCAATGTTGATACAGTCTTTTACTGTAGAAGCCACTACTCCGTCCACTTCTTTATAGCTCAAGGTTGATGTAAATGCAGTTTTAATATCCGCCTTAATCTTCTCAGTACTTAGCGGCTCTGTTTCAAAAGTTCCATCATCTATTTTCTGCATATATTCCGCAACTCCGGCAGTTGTACGCGGTAATCCCATAAATCTTACCCTCCAACCATTCTTAGCAACCGGTTCTTCACCACAAAAAGCATTAACGAAATTACCGCCATTACTAAAAGATGTCTCCATTCGCAATAATTTCGTAGTCACTCCATTTTGTACTTTATTACTAAAATTCATATTCAAATGGATATCTTTACGATTATCCGCAAAGTCACAGAGAGTATAAGAACGCCCCGTTGTACCACTTAAGAATTTTGCTTCATGCCCTTCTCTTGTATCATCCAACGCATACATTACCAAATTCTTCCAAATATAGGTAGCCAGCACTTTAACCTCGAAATCATCTCTAATCTCTTTTACCCCATTACCTTGCCAGAATTTAATAGAAATCTTATTACCAGTACTTGCTTCAGTAACAGTACCTGGAAGTGAACAAGTCAGCTTCGTTTTATCCTCAGACAGCTTAGCAGTAATCTCCGTTTCATTGAACAGTACCTTCTCTATCTTATCCAAATTTGTTCCTGTTATATCAAATTCGTCTCCAAGCATAATTTTTGCCGGACATTCCACATTTTCCGGTTGGACTTTCTTTGCAGCAAACTTATCGGAAGATTCACTTCTTCTTCCTTCCGCCACATTATCTTCCGCTCCATAACGATACACCAAAGTGATTGTCACAGGTTCTTCCTCTTCATAATAAGGAACTGTCACTTTTAATACCGTACTGTTTGAGTTCTCTTTATCTATAACAGCCTCTGTTGTGCCGAAAATCACCTTTTCTACCAAGTGCAGGTCTGTTCCTGTCAGTGAAATCTGGTCGAAGAAGTCAGCATCGATAGATGATACGGCATCCAGTTTCGGTGCACGAGGAGTTACCGTAAAGTTCTTTTGGGTATTCATCTTTACAGACTCGTTGTCCTCATTCGTATACTCCAGGAAAATATTCACAGCATCCGTTGTGTCATAATAAGGAACTTCCACTTTCAGCTCCGTTCCCGAAGTGCCCTCAACAGCTCTGGTAGCCTCATCCTCTCTGATAATCCTTGCTTCTACAGTGCCAAAAAATATTTTCTCCACTATATCCAGATTTTCACCTTCCAGCGTAATAATATCCCAATAGCTAACATTATCCTGAGGTACTACAGTCAGCGATGGTGTCTGAAATACTGCGTCTACTACAAACTCACTGACCGTTTCGGCAGTTCCATACGGAGTCGTGACTTTAATCTTGCCACCTGTTACCTCTTCCATAGTCACCACTTTTATTTCAGTATCCGTAGCCTCACCTGTAAGTTCCACTTGCTTTCCACCTATCGTCACTTCGTTGGCTTCCTTCAGCCCAGTACCTGTAATCGTGATTGTCACTCCCGGCACTCCGTGAGGTGGAACAAAGTTTGTAATAGTAGGTGCAGCCGGAGCCAACTCTTCCGGTGCTCCGTCTTCCTTGTCATCACTACATGCTACTGCGAACATCAATACGCTGATAATAATTGAAGTCCATTTGCTTATCTCTTTTATTATATCTTTCATTGTTTTCATGTTCTTATCTTTAAAAATCTGTTTTTAGTTCCCAATGCTTTTCGTAACCATTATTTTTTCTGGAAATAGAAATCGAGCGTCATCGTGCCATTCGCATCGGCAGCGGAAGCTCTGCTCACACTAATCAATCTCACAAAACCTATCTGAAGTACCTCTTTATACTCCTTGTCTGTAACCATCACCAGATTAATGCCACCAATCGTAATACCTTCATCATTACTTGCGTTATATGGCAAACCACCGGTTCCACCACTCGTATCCTCTTCCGCTTTATGACGAATAACCTGTTTCTTTGTGCTATATGACAAGCCAGCCTCGGCTGCCGTCTCTGCATCAAAATACTCCAACGTACCCTCATTAATCATCTTTATGAATTTGGCATCCGCTTCATTGCTCTCTTTCAGTTTACGGAACCGCATGGGTACCCCGTTTGCTCCCGAAATTTGATTTCCTTCACAAGTCCATCGTTTATCCAACAAACCACCATCTTTCGGATAAAGCGATCCAAGGTTCAAACCTTTAGCCCCAGGATATAATGCCAGATGAATCTTATTTGCGTTCGCTTCAAACTCACAAGGGGTATATGACAAGCCTGTAATACCGCTAAAGAAATTTACATTCGGATGTGTAGGCCCATACAACGTTACACTTTTCCATACATAACAAGGTGATTCTTGCAGACGGATGTTACCGGCAACATCCTGCATGTTTCCATCAAAATAGACAATCTCTACCTTGGCACTTTCATTAGCCTCACAATCAGCCGGTACCAGACAAACCAACTTCGTCGGTGTAACCGACTCGACAGCCAGTTCGCGACCTTCCAGTAAGACTTTCTCAACTACTTGCAGATTAGTTCCTTCAATTTCAAAAGTATTTCCTATAAATGCTTTTTCGGAAACAGAAGTAACAGACGGAGCAGATGCGTTCAACGTAAAGGCATTTTCAATTACCAGCTCCGTGGGTTCTATACCATAATTATACTTAAAAATAAGGTCTACCGCCCCATCAGCTTTATAATAAGGAACAATAATCTCTATCTTTTCATCCGATTGCAATTCAAAGTTTGCTTTTTTGACAGACGTTTCCGTCCCAAAGGCAATCTCGTTTACCAAGTCCAGATTCTCACCTTTAATAACCATTGCAGCAAAGACACCGGCTTCGCTCGGATATTCCGTCACTTTCGGTCTAAGATATTCAATTATAAAATCTTCGTCAGCCACAGCTTTACCGTAAGGACTGGTCACTTCTATTTTCCCGGAAAGATTGTCTTTAGTAATCTCCGCCATTACCAATGTACGGTTCACACGGATGACATTCGCTTCCACACCACCAATCTTGATAGTAGTCACATCCCTCAAATGCGTACCCGTAATGCTGACCATTGTTCCGATCTGCCCTACCTTAGGAGTAAACCCCGTAATTTCCGGCGGAGTAGTATCCAAAGGATCTACATTCAACGTTTCATGACAAGATGTTGCAAACATCAATATGCCTGCTATTACGGAAACCCATCCCATCATTCTTTTATTTATCTTCATCATGTCTTTCAAGTCTTTAAGTTTATATATGCCACTCTCTGTTAATAACCGACATTCTGTGTCGCATTCGGAGCTGAAATCATCACATTATAAGGAATGGGCAACAGCAACTGCCAGTTCTCCAATTTAGGATTCGGTACATATGTATTATACTTTTCATTGCCATAATAATCACTCTTGCTACCACTACTTTGATTACGTACCTGTTCTGTCCGCAAATGATTTTCCATTACTTCGATGAACTGGTTCGTACGCACCAAATCAAAGAATCTCTGATTCTCCATCGCAAATTCCAATCTTCTTTCTCTCGCCATCGCCGCGCGATACTCCACACGATTGGCAGGAGTTATCGCCTCCAGTCCGGCACGCTCACGGATATCATTCAAATACCCGTTCGCTATATCCGTCGGTCCGTTCAGTTCATTCTCGATCTCTCCCAACATCAGCAACACATCGGCAAAGCGAAGAATCGGCCAGTCATTTTCCGCATCATAACGTACAGTCACCTGAGAATAGTATTTCCTCACCCAGCCGACATGCTGAAGAACTCCCAACTTGCTGGTCCAGGTTTCACTCAGAACCACATCCTTGCGCTGGTCTTCCGCTTTATAAGCATCAATCAAGTCCTCTGTCGGGCAGTTATAACTGCTCCCACTTCCATAAATCACTGCATCCTCACTAGCCGACGGAGCGAAATAATTGGCAAACGGAGCACCCAATCCCTTACCACCGGCAGCATAACGACACACAAATATCATCTCCTTATTCATCTCATTAGCCGTACTGAATACATTTGCATACACGCTACCCATCAGTCCGGCATCCAACAGCAACCCGTATCCGCTATTCTCCTTCACATCTTCCAGCAATGTTTTTGCCTGTTGGAGCATTTTCGTAACTTTCCCATTATTGGAAAGCGTCAGATAAACTTTGGCCAACAACGTTTTTGCTGCCCATTGATCTGCACGCCCCAAATTTTCATCATCGTACTTTTCCGGCAATTCCGCAGCAGCAAACTTCAAATCTTCCTCAATAAAAGTATATATATCCTCTCTCGAAGTACGTTCTGCCCGCTTGGCAACTTCCGGAGAGATTCGCTCGCTCACCAAAAATACAGGACCATAAAGACGAACCAGATTAAAATAGTGATAAGCCCGGATGAAGCGTGCCTCCGCCTCAAACTGTATCCTTTTCTCCGGATCGTCCGCACCGTCCAAATGCTGCAACACAGTATTGCAATTAGCTATATTGTGATATACCGCTTCCCAATAGGTGTTGTTCAACGCATTGGAAGTTTCCACTTTATAGATATCCAAGTGAGTGATTTCCAAATCCGTACTACCCGTAGGCGCCTGATTACGGTTGCGCGAGTTATCCGAGCGCACCTCTGTTAGAAAGAATTCCTTATCCAGCGCATCCTGAATACCATTGTAACAAGCAATGACCGCCGAATTCAACGCTGTAGTACTATTGTAATAGCCATCACTATCCATTTTGTCATACGACTCTCTGTCCAGGAAACTGTCGCATCCGAAAAAGACTAACAGAATTGGCAGATATTTTAATATTCTTTTCATGGCTCGTCGTTTTAAAAGTTAATGTTAAGTCCTACGTTATACGTTCTCATAAGCGGGAATGTCCCTGCCTGTGCACTATTTTTCACCATTGCGGCACGACTTCCGGAACGCGCTTCCGGATTCACTCCCCGATAATTGCTTGACATCAGATAAAGCAGGTTCTGCCCTGTGGCATAAATACGCAGACCACTAAGTCCCACTTTACGTAATTTCTTTTTAGGGAAAGTGTACCCTATGGTCACGTCACGCAATGCCATAAACCCGGCATCCTCAATCTGATAATCGGTAAGAAAGTGAGAGATACCGAAATCACGGTACGGCACTTTTCCATTCCCCGGATGTTCCTCGCTCAACCATCTTCCTGTTATATATTTTGGCGAACGGTCGTTGAACTCGTTATAATTACCGTTTGCGTTAAACACTTTTCCACCTACCTGTCCCTGAAGCACGAATGAAAGGTCGAAGTCTCTATACTTCAAATAGTTAGTCATACCCCAGATAAAATCGGGATAAGGAGAACCCAGTACTACACGGTCATCATCATTGATCACATCATCACCATTTGCATTAGCTACACGCAGACCTCCCGGACGGTCAGACACATGATGTGGATTGCTGTCCACTTCTTCTTGTGTTTTCCATACACCTACCGTCTTATATCCATAGAATTGGATCAACGGTTCGCCTACCCGTGCGATGTAATACTGCTTGTTACCTCCCAAAGTTATCTGTTCCGCCGGTCCGCCCAAATCAAGCAAGCGGTTGCGCGTCATAGATATATTAAATGAAGTATTCCATTTGAAATTACGACCATTGAAATTATGCGTAGTCAGTTCCACTTCAAAACCCTTGTTTCTCAACTTGCCTTCATTTGTCCATGCCTTGTTATATCCGGAAACACTGTTTACCGTTTTCTCGTAAAGAAGACTCTTGGTGATAGCATAGTAATAATCGAATGTAACACCGATGCGACTATTCAATACGGAAATATCCACTCCGATATTATACTCTCCCGTCTGCTCCCACTGCAACGATGAGTTACCCAATGTTTTGGAATTATTGGCAAAACCTACTATTACAGAACCATTGCCGACACCCAACACATAAGGAGCAGGATCGAGCAGATTGGTATTTGCATAATTAATGATGGCATTTGTTCCCGTAATACCATAACTGGCTCTTACTTTCAATTGGTTCAGCCACTTTGCATTCGCCTTGACAAAAGGTTCTTCCGAAATGCGCCAACCACCTGATACGGAGGGGAACCATCCCCAACGATTATCCTTACCAAACTTCGAACTTCCATCCGTACGGACAGTAGCCGAGAAAAGATACCGGTCTTTCAACGCATAATTCACACGACCGAAATAAGACAACATCGCGTCATCGCTTTTCCACGTTCCGGAACGCAAGGAAGTACCTTCATACTGGTCGATTCTTCCGGCTGCACTCAATGAATAGATATCATCCGTCAGAAAGTCGAACCCGAGAATGCCCGCCTTCGTTGTCGTATTCTGATAAACGGAAGCACCCAGCAAAGCATCAACAGCATGTATTTTCTTAATCTTTATGCTATAGTTCAACGTATTTTCCGAAGACAAGCGAACTGTTTTATTATTGGAATAATATCCGCGGCTGGGATCCGAATCATTCACCGCACCCTCTTTCCGATAGACGGTCGACTCTGTATAATTCAGACTGTAACTATTGGAAGAACGAAACTTCAGTCCTTTCAACAGCTTGACCTCAATATATCCCTGCAACTGCATACGATATTGTTCGGACGGCTGCGAGATACCTTCTAGTATAGCAAGAGGATTATTGTTGTTCGAATTCCAGGGAGTGGCTTTCAAATTCGTAACCTCTTCTCCCGTTTGCGGATTGATTCCTGAATAAAGCATATTGCTAAAGTGTGCCCCCTTGGTATATTCACCTACCTTTCTGCCTGTAAGTGCCGCCGTATATTCGTTATGCCGTGCAGGCATCCATGACGGAGTACGTACAAATCCCATATAGTTGGTACCCGGACGTTCTGATTCAGTATAAGTAGGCGCAATGTTCACTCCCACTGTCACTCGTTTAGAAAGATCGGCGTCAATACGCGCTCTCAAGTTATAACGTTGGAAATAGTTCTTTTTTAATATACCCTTATCATCCGTATACGCTCCGGACACAAAGTATCTCAATCCTTTCGCCCCACCGCTGATTGAGAAATCGGCACTGAAATAGTTCGGGTTACTGCGGAACGCTTCGCTCTGCCAGTCGATATCGCTATTCTCTGAAATGATGTACTGGGCAATGTCACCCGAAGAAAGAGTTTGTCCGGTCAGTTTATAATCCTCAATCCTCTGTTGGATATATTCTCTGGTCGTCATCATCGGATAGCGTTTATACTCTTCTCTCGTACCCCACTTCAATTTCAAGGAATACTTCGGCTTGTTTGCCGTACCACTCTTAGTAGTAATCATAATAACGCCATTTGCCGCACGCGAACCATAAATAGCGGCAGAAGCCGCATCTTTCAAGATTTCAATGCTTTTGACATCACTGGGATTAATGGCATCAATGCCGTCATCCATAGGAAAGCCATCCACAACAACTAACGGAGCGCTGCTGGCACTAAACGAAGAAGTACCGCGCACCATAATGTCCGGTTCTGCTCCGACTTCGGAAGTAAGATTCAGAATCTGCACGCCGGCAGCCTTTCCCATCAACGCCTGATCCAAACGTGAGGTTGGCATATCCTCGATTCCTTCGATATCCACTTTTGTAATACCACCCGTCAGATGTGATTTCTGCTGTACACCATAGCCAACAACAACCACCTCATCCAGCTGCTGCAGGTCTTCGTGCAACACAACACGAATCTCAGTCTTATTCTTCACGGAAACAGACTGAGGCGCAAAACCCACATAGGTGAATTTCAGCAAGGTCTTGCCTTTCGGCATATTAATAGAGAACTTACCGTCCATATTGGTGACCGTTCCACCGGCCGCTCCTTCTATCATGACAGACACACCAATCAACGGATCATTGTTCTTATCAACTACAACTCCCCTGACAACTGTACTCTGCAACACCTCGTCCAATCCGGGCGAGGAAGCAAAAACGGAAGTTCCGAATATAAATACCATCAATATAGTATTTATTAAAAAGATAGGAATTCTTTTCATATTACAATGTTTTTCATATAAATGTTTGCGGAGAATAAAGCCACCCCTTTCCTGGCCAGAGAAAGTTTTGCTTCATTCTTCCAGTCACAAAAATAGAGATTAATATATTGAAGCGATTTACAGAATCTTCCAAAGAGTTGTAGACACGATTCTTCGCTTGCAATAATCCTTCTAATCCTTGTAAAAATAGCCCAGAGATGGGTATAAAGAATAAAATAGGCCTGCCAATCCCAATAAATGGCTATTTTTTTATTATTTTTGCTACACGAAAATATCACCCCAAATATAGTTGATTTATGAAAAAGGTACTATGTATTCTACTAGTTTCTATACTCACGCAGTTTATTTTAGCATCCCCGCAATATCATTTTTCAAATTTATCGGTGAAAGACGGGTTGTCACAACTGCACGTCACCTGCATCTACCAAGACAAACTGGGGTATATGTGGTTCGGCACGCGCAACGGGCTGAATAAATTCAACGGAAACTCTTTCGAGATATTCTGGAACCATGCCGACGATGAACATAGTATCAGCAGCAACACCATTGCCTGCATCACCGAGGATGCGGAAGGCAACCTGTGGGTCGGCACCGAAAACGGATTGAACAAGCTTGATAAAAAAAGAAAAGGATTCAAAAGATACTATCTGGCCAATGAGGCGGATTCCGTCAATAATAAGATCCTGTCACTCCATATTGACACAGAGGGAGTGTTATGGGTAGGAACCCTTTCCGGACTTTTCATCTACGAGCCGGAATCCGACAGTCTGAAATCCGTTTATATCCAAGAACTGGCTGACAATTCCGTCAGCGCCATACTGGAAAAGGATAACTGCCTGTACCTTGCCTCCAGCAAGAACGGACTTCTCATATACGACCGGCAAAAGAAACGGATTGTCCGCTCTTACCGGACAGACTCCAAAACCCTGCCTGTCACATCCAACTATATCAAGGACATCTATATCGATAAAAAAGACAATATCTGGCTGGGAACTTATAAAGACGGCGTATGTGTCATCAAGCATGATTTGTCGGAAGTCGTACCATACAATACTTCCAACGGATTGTCGAACAACAGCATCCGCTGTATCAAAGAATCCCCTTCAGGCGAAATATGGGTAGGCACTTTCGACGGACTGAACATCATCAATCCGGTGACAAGCCGGATTACATCGTATAAATCCGGTTCACAAGGCACGCTAAGCCATCATTCCGTCTACAGCATCCTGTTCGACCGGATGCAGACTATCTGGATCGGAACCTATGCCGGTGGGGCCGACTACTATAACCCGTACGGACACCTGTTCGACTTTTACAATCCCAGCGCAATCCTGAATGACCACATCGGTATCCTGGGACCGTCCGTCGAATATGACGGAACACTCTATATCAGTTCCGAGGGGGGCGGATTGATATCCTTCGACCTGCGACAGCAGACCTTCCACCAATACACACTCCCCCAAAACAGTGGCAACCCTACACGAAGCATTTTCAAGACCACCTATCTGGACGGCAACCGCATCCTTTGCGGAACCAGCCAGGGAGAGGTGTACGAATTCAACCTGCATTCGCACCAATTCTCCTTATTTTATCAGACTACCGACCGTCGGCCGATTTACCATATCAGCAAAAGCCATTCCGGACAGTTCATCATCGGTTCCATCAGCATGGCAGAAGGACTCGCATTCATCTCCAACGACGGGCAACGAACCGTACAAACCGGATTTCCGGTCAAAGGAAAAGGAGACATGCACTTCTCCCACGTCATCTGTGTATGCGAGGCAGACCATGATGTGTATCTTATCGGAACCAAAAGCGACGGGCTGTTCTGCTACGACAAGATGAACCATACCCTTATCTCTTACAACCAGGCCAACGGATTTGCAGCCAAGTCTATCAGCAGTATCCTGAAAGACCGTTCGGGAAGAATATGGATCAGCAGCGTTGACGGCGGACTGAGCGAACTTAACCTTTCCACCGGAAAATTCACCACATACAACGAAAAGAACGGGTTACTGAACAACCAGGTATGCAAGGTTATAGAAGGAAACGACAACTCTTTATGGCTCACCACGCTGAACGGTATTTCAAATCTCGACCTTCGCACACGCAATATTATCAATTACGGACAGGAAAGCGGCATACAGATACAGGAGTTTTCTCCCTGTGCAGGCATCCGCCTGTCCGACAACCGGATATTCTTTGTCGGCAACAACGGGTTTACTCTCTTTAACCCGAACGACATTATCACCAACCCGAACGTGCCGCCTGTCATCCTCGACAAGCTCTATATCAACAACAATCTGATACAGCCGGACGATGAGAACGGTATCCTGAAAGAAAATATCTCCACCCAGAAGAAGATTGTCCTGAAATACAACCAAGCCAATATAATGATTGAATATGCCGCACTGAATTATATCTTCAACAATAAGAATGAATATGCCTACAAATTGAAAGGGTTCGACTCCGAATGGAATGAAGTAGGCAACCGGCGTACGGCCTATTACACCAATATTCCGGCAGGAACCTACCAATTTACCGTGAAAGGTTCCAACAACGACGGCATCTGGAACGAAGAAGGGGCAACACTGGAAATTGTCGTTCTCCCCCCCTTGTGGAAAACGTGGTGGGCTTATCTGCTCTACTTCGCAATTGTCACCGCCCTGATTGCCTTCATCATCCGCTACTTCACCGAGAAAAAACGCTTGCAGAATAACATCAGGCTGAAACAAATGGAAGCGGAAGTACACGAAGAATATTACCAGGAACGCAACCGGCTCTTTACCAACTTCTCGCACGAGTTGCGCACCCCGCTGACATTAATCATAGCCCCACTGGAAGAATTTGTGAGACGCACGGATTTGGCAGACGATATTCACTACAAATCAAAGCTGATGTTGCGTAATGCCCAACGGCTGTTCCGCATCGTCAACAACCTCATGGACTTACAAAAGAACGAGAGCGGCACCATGAAGCTACAAGTTTCAGAGAACGACATCATCAAGTTCACACATGAAGCGGTCGCCTCATTCCAGGATTTGGCACTTTACCGCAATATACACTTAAAGTTCCACCATTCTCCAGACCGCCAGCTTCTATGGTTCGATTGGAATCTGTTGGAAAAGGTATATTTCAATTTCCTCTCCAATGCGTTCAAGAATGTTCCGGACGGTGGTTCCGTATCGGTAGAACTGAATGTAAAGACGTTCTCCGAGCTTGCATTCTTCATACCCGCCAAGTCGAACAAATACAAGAACGAAAAAATACAATACCTTACCCTATCCATTCAGGACAACGGCGTCGGCATTGCTCCCAATGAACTGGAAAAGATTTTCCGCCCGTTCTACCAGGTAGCTCAAAACGAACACTCCAAATCGGGAACAGGCATCGGTCTAAGCCTCAGCAAAGCAATCATCGAAATGCATCACGGGATAGTATGGGCAGAGAATGCGCCCGAATCCGGTGCTGTTTTCAAATTTGTCATGCCTATCGACAAGAACCTCTTCTCTGCGGAAGAGATTATCGAATCGACAGATAACGAAACTGTTTTACTCAATGTGGAACTCCCCGACAACGCCTACGAAGCAGATAATTCATCCAAAAAGCAGTCGACCATCCTGGTAGTGGAAGATAATCGCGACTTGAATAATTACATATGTTCCTGTCTGGCAGACAAGTATAATGTGATAGGAGTAACGAACGGCGAGGACGCTCTCGCTAAGGCAGTTTACCTGCTCCCGAACCTGATTATCACCGACCTGATGATGCCTAAGATGAATGGTATCGAACTGATCCGGCAGCTCAAAAAGGATATGAATACCAGCCACATCCCCATCATCATGGTAACTGCCAAAACCGGTACGGACGACATCCGCGAAGGATACGCCGCAGGAGCGGATGAATATATCACGAAACCTTTCGATGCTTCCATACTGAAAGTAAGAGTGGACAATCTGATTCAGAACCGCGAGAAGCTGAAAGAACTGTATAGCAAGAACTTCTCTCTCGAATCACTGGGTGTAGACGTGACTTCCGTTGACGAGAAGTTCATGCAGAAACTATACGCCACTTTACAACAGAACATAGCCAACTCCGACCTGAACCTGGATGCATTCTGTAAGGAACTCGGCTTGAGCAAATCAAACCTTTATCGTAAAATAAAGCAGATTACCGGTTACTCTCCGAATGAGTTCATCCGCAATTTCCGATTGGAAACCGCCACAAAAATGCTGAAAGAGACAGATATGACGATTACAGAAGTATATTGCGCCGTCGGCTATAATAGTTTAGCTTATTTCTCGAATTGCTTCAAGGCGTTGTACGGAATGTCACCTACTGAATTCAAGAACAAGCAGGAAGGGAAATAAATTCACAACGGTACGGAAATGAACTATTTCACCACAGAGGACACGGAGGACACAGAGGTTTCAAAGTTCTAATTCAGAGATAATTATAACCTCCGTATCCTCTGTGGTGAAAAGAATCAAAACTGCATAGGGATATTCAGTAAATGTTCCTCTTTCTAAAAAATCAAGAGAAAAGCTCACG
>OGOK01000964.1_pt1 | contig 22033 bp, 20 predicted proteins | sample 1552661 | NCBI WGS metagenome assembly OGOK01 (sample SAMEA2580172, study PRJEB22360) | human gut metagenome | biome: human gut; feature: human-associated habitat; material: faeces | place: Denmark | collected 2008/2010
CAATAATTTGTGTATGAATTAGTTGGCTAATTTTGTAATATTTAATGAATGTCCCATATTAAACATAATATTGATATTACATCACAAACATAGGAAATGGGACATGTAATAGTATAACCATGAAAAGATAAAAAATAAGTGGACTCCACTAAAACTAATTCAGCATTTAGCGGTAGCCCACGTCCTTACCTAGACAGATTAAAATTATCATTTCAATTAGGCCGCCCATAGATAACCAGCAATGGTGTATCAGAATGGAAAATCATTTTTCTGGCAATTCCTGGATTAAACAAACGAGAAAATATATTTCGCTTATATGATGTCAATGTAATAATATCTATGTGATTAGTTTTAATATATTCATCCAAGCTATTAAGGAAATCATCATTCTTCACTACATCATAATGAATTTCCAATTGCGGATACTGTTTTTGGAAATACTCTTTAATGCCACCCAACTTTATCTCATTCCAAGTGTCTTTTACATCAGCTAAGTGTATTAAAGAAACAGAGAAGCAAAATGGCTTTAAACTATTAATTAATGAATCAAAAGCTATCAAGTCGCGCTGGTCAAAATTCGTAATAAATGCAATACGTTTCACAGCGTTAAATTCTTTGAACGGTGTATTCTCCGGAATGGCTAAAACCGGTACACGACTACGCTCGATAACTTCAGCGGTTACACTACCAATCAAATCAATATCTTTCTGATTCTTACCACGCGTTCCCATGATGATAATTCTCGGACGATTTTCTTTAGAATAGCGTAATATCTCTTCTTCTGGAATGCCTTCTCTCAATACGCAAGTGTATTTTATATCAGGAAACTCTCCGGATGTAACTTTAGCTTTTACTTTATCGGACAAAGCATTCAAATCCGAATGTACTTTCTGCAATATATTCCGGACATTCTCTTCATCACTCAACTGATAGTTAAAAACATCACCGTATGGCAATGAAGTCGCATAGATAGGTGTAAAATATACATGAAGCAAAACTACTTCAGCATCTATGTTTTTTGCAAAATTAAAACCGAACTCACATGCTTTCAATGAATAACTTGAAAAATCGACAGGAATCAAGACCTTATTACTGCCTTTCTCTATTTGGGGCATCTTCTCTCCCACTACTTCTTCGGACAACCATGCCGAGCTTTCCGTAATTTTCAAAGCATGCGGTAAGTCGCTTTCTTTTATACGAACACGCACACCGGAAGATACAACCGGCTGTATTTGATTTACATTATGAATGTAAGTCTCAATACCTTCATTTTCGAGAACATTCTTTAGTATTTGTGCCTTAGCATACGTAAGAATCGCTAATGTTACTAATTTATCTTCCATAAGTCGTCTATTATATTTATTTACAAAACAAACAAGAAATCCCAATTGTTTCTCAGCAATTGGGATCCTTCTTTACTTTCTTTTCTTAAGCCTGAACAGGTTCAGCAGTTTCACCTGCCATTTCATCTAAAATTTTTAAAGCCCGATCAAGAACGGTAGTATCATCAATCATTACTAAACCGCCATCCGGACCGGGTTCTAAGTGAATTCCAACACTTTTACCCTCCTTAAAGTTATGACCGCCAAAGAAATTTCTTACAGTGTCAACATTAAGTCCAAGTTCATCGGCTATTCTATGCATACTACCACTAGGTAATGAGTCTTTAATCTTACGGAGTTCATTAAATGTTATCGTTCTCATATTCATAAATTTAATGGTTAATACTTTGTTATTTCTTTATCACGCTATAAACTTAAGGAAAAAAAAAGATAAAACAAACTATTTATCTGTATTTTTCCATTATATGTTTAACATTCCCATAAATACAAAAAGAACCCGTATGAAGTAAAAGGAAATAGTTTCCTTTATTTCATACGGGCTTCTATATTCAGCAATGAATACTCTTAAATCACTTCTATTGCAGAAGCAGGAATCCACCCTACCTTACCATCTTCCAAGCGAATCTCTTTCCATTCGCGCATGGAATTATCTTTAATTTCAATTTTATGCCCTTCATGCAGAACGAATAAACCAGTACCACTTTCACTGGGAGTACTCCGTACTGTAACACTGGGAGACAAGACTATTGCATCATTCCTATCCAGTAATTCACTTTTCTGCTCCGAAGCAAAAATATTACTTAATACAGTAAATACCAAAAATAGAATTCCTGCTATAAACCCACTTTTTTTCCAGATAATCTGTTTGGAAAAAAAGAATAGGGAAAACGAGATAAGCAAAAGAATAAAAAACACAATACCTAATTTAGCCCAAGCATCTACACTTAAACAATTTGTCAACGACTTAATCCAAGCTACAAAAAATATATCAGGTACAGAAACTACCTTATCTATCGTCTTGGAACGTGCTATTTCCAAATTAGCGCGAATATCTGCATTACCCGGTTGCAATAACAAAGCGCGTTCATAATTTAAAATTGCCTTTGCTATATCGTCTGCTTTATAATAGCTATTACCCAAATTATAATAAACTTCAGCAGCTTCACCTTTTTTCAATAAGCTCTCATATATTTGAATGGCAGAAGCATAATCATTACGCATATATGCACTGTCACCTTGTGCTTTCGTAACATTGTCAGCTGATTTAGTTGCAGAAAATTCCGTATGCGAACCTATAGACACAGAATCTTTGGCAGAAGCCGAAGTATCTGCCGTTCCTTGCGCCCAAACAGCTAATCCTATCAGTAGACCAAATACTAAGGATATTACTTTCTTCATCATTATACCTCCCAATTTAATGTTTTATAGAGTTTTCCATTTTACTGATAACTTCCAAAGAATCTGAATAAACTTTATCCATAGCCTGATTATCATCTCCGGGAGCAAAACGGGCAAACTCACAATTGTTCAATGCATCAAGGAAATCTTTTATCAGTGCATCATCAACACCGTAATTGCGAAGCTCTCCCTCAACATTATCTTTAGATAAACGTGAAACCGGAATACTCAATTTATCGCTAATATATCCCCACAATGCTTTCAATACTTCATCGTAAAATGCATCTTTCTTGTTATCTGCCAACAATTTCCCCGCTAACTTCATACGTTTCACAGCAACCTTATTTGCTTTCTTCGTACGCATTTTAGCAACATTGGCATTGGCTGCAATCTGTTTACGATAAACAATGAAGAACAGGACGAATGCAATGCCGGGCACTATGTAAAACAGCCAATAAGCCAAAGAACCGAAGAAGAAATCTCCTTTTTGGGAAAGAGTTACGTTATTCTGCTTGATATAACGTATGTCCTCATTCAAAACTTTCAAATCTTCTTTATTAGTAAAATTGGCAATAGTCTGAGCTGCATTACCACTTCCCTTTTCTACATGGAGTTCGTATTCCTCGGTCGTTAAAGTCTTGTATGTACGAGATTTAATATCGAAATAGCTGAACTTTACAGCAGGAATCTTATATGTTCCCGCATTACGGGGAATGGCAAGATACTCAATCACCTGACTGCCGGAGAGTCCGGCATTTGTCAAACGGAACTTATTATCAACCTTCGGGTCATAGACTTCAAAGTCTTCTGGGAATTTAACTTCCGGAGTAGAGATTAATTTCAGATTACCCGTACCCGAAATAACAAGCCTCACAGTAACAGCATCGTTTGTCTTAACATTCGTACTATTTATAGAAGAAGAAATACTGAATTCTCCCACTCCTCCGGAAAATCCCGAAGGCTTACCATCCGGTAAAGCTTTTACATCAACAACCAATTTAGGGGTCATTAATGTCTTCTTCACTTCTACGTAATTAGAACCTCCATTGAAGAAAGCTTCGAAAGGATCGTCCACATGAGTAACCTTGGCTATAGATGCATCAAAACGTGCCGCATCAATCGTTATTTTTCCCGGTTGTTGCGGAAATAATACAAATTGGCGGTATACGGTCGTCTGATAGTTTCTTCCTTTATAGTGTTCAAGACTCCATTTACGGTCATTAGGCAATTCGACTTCCTGAGAATGAAACCCTTTAAAATCAGGAAGTTTCACGTTGTCAAAACCTCTCAAGTCTACTAAAGTATATATCTTATATGTTAACAAGAGAGCCTCTTGCTCATACAGGTTCGTCTTATTGGCAGTAGCTGTAATAAACAAATCGATATTCGATACTGACGTTCCTGATGAAGCACGACTTGCAGAGCCACTTTGTCTTCCACTATTTCCGGAAGCCCCTCCATTTGTTCTATCAGCAGGAAGTACTTTTACGTGCACAGAATTGGAAACCATCTGATTGCCCTCTGCCGTTATAGTAGCCCCGGGTATAGTAAAACTACCTTCAGCCGTAGCCATCAATATATAAGTAAATGTTATGCTACTTGTAGAGGTTGTCTGCCCATTGATAACTTGCACATTCTTCTGTTGTGAACGACTGGGACCCATCAGTACATCAAAACCTTTTATAGAAGGAGCCCGGAAATCTCTCACTTTCTGTGTGGTCACTGTATATGACAGCCTGAATTGATCACCTACTGCCACAACATCAGGTGCAGATGCAGTAAACGAAACCTTGCTATCTGCAAAAGCACGCAAACTGACTATCATCAGCACCATCCATAAGACAATTATTTTTCTCATATATTACTTCCTGTTATATTTATTACCAATCTTTTTCCAAACGACCACCTTGAATAACCTGCTGTTTCTTTACTTTATCCTGCACATCTTTTTCATCTTGCATCACAGAATTTAAAAGCTGCTCGGCATTCTCTTTAGACATCTCACTGTCCTTTTTCTGTGGTTGCGGCGGTTGTTGTTGGTCTTTATTCTGCTGTTGATCTTTATTTTGGTCCTTTTTATCCTCCTGCTGGTCCTGTTGCTGCTGTTTATTCTGGTCCTGGTTTTGCTGATTCTGCTGCTGGTCTTTCAGCATCTTTTGCGCCAAGGCCAAATTATAACGTGTTTCATCATCTTTCGGGTTATTACGTAATGACTGCTTATATGCTTCTACCGCTTTGCCATAATCTTTCTGTGATTGAAAAATCACCCCCATATTATGATAGATTTGCGCTAAATCATTCTTGTCCTTTTCTATCTTGGTAGCGGCAACATATTGTTCCATAGCCTCTTGCAGTTTATTCTGCTGAGCCAATGTATTTCCCAAATTAAACATAGAGACTGTAGACTGAGGATTCGTTTCCAAAGCTTTACGATAATTTACCTCCGCATCCACATACACGCTATCTTTAAAAAAACGGTTCCCTTTACGGATAAAATCACGTTCGGCTTTCTGAGCCGAAGCTGTAGCTGCCATTAGCAGCAATAAAAAAAAGCTTATATATTTTTTCTGTAACATACGCATCATTTCTTATTGGAAAACAAATGAATATTACGGAACAGAGGGTTCTTGCGCTCCAATACCAGCATTTCTGCCAACAAAAGCAACAGAATAATCCATGCCACAGCCTGGAACTGCTCATTAAACTCTGTGTATACCTGTGTTTCCACATCAGCTTTCGCCATTTTATTAATTTCCCGGCTAATCGCCTTTTGAGCGCCATTTGTATTATCTACACGCACATAGATACCATTGCCCGCCTTAGCTATCTCCTGACACATCTGTTCGTTCAAACGGGTTACAATCACGTTCCCGTCACGGTCGCGACGATAATCATTTGTTCCTTCTGCCGGGATGGGAGCTCCCTCAGGCATACCTACACCAAGAACATTCACCTGAATACCTTTTTCTGCGGCATCCTTAGCGGCTTCCACTGCACCACCTTCATGATTTTCACCATCGGTAATGACAATCACCGCACGCCCTACCCCCTCCTGCGGGGTAAAACTACGGGAAGCCAAATTAATGGCTGCCCCGATTGCTGTACCTTGTTTGGAAATCAATGAAGGATCTATAGATTCCAAAAACATCTTGGCCGATATATAATCGCTTGTAATAGGAAGCTGTGTAAATGCATCACCTGCAAAAACAATCATACCTACTTTATCATTCTCCATTTTATCCACCAACTGCGCTACAAGTCTCTTTGCCTTCTGCAAACGACTGGGCTGTACATCTTGTGCCAGCATCGAATTGGAAATGTCCAATGCAATCATCACTTCAACTCCCTGACGCTTCACTGTTTCCAGTTTAGAACCAAACTGCGGACGCGCCAACAATACAGAAAACAGGCCGATAGCAACAAATACCATCCAAAACTTCACATCCGGACGATACTTGGATACATCCGGCATCAACTGTGCCATCAGTTCCGGATCACCGAATTTGCGGATATTCTTCCGTCGCCGATAATTGGAATACAAGTAGAAGGCTGCTAACAAGGGCAACAACAGCAACAAATACAAATATGCAGGTTCTTCAAATCGAAACATTTCTTTATTTATTATTTTTACGATTTACTATTTACTAAACTTGTACAAGATACAATATCCTGAGAAAAAGGATGTGTATACTACGGTATCTTCTTCAATATTGAATTACGTAACAGAACTTCCAACAGCACACATAAGAAAGCTGCCAATGCAAACCAGCGATACTCTTCCTGGCGCTTGCTGTATTCTTTTACGTTCAGTTTCGTTTTCTCCAGCTTATCTATTTCCTCGTATACCTCTTTCAACTTCGAATTGCTCGTGGCGCGAAAATAATTACCATCCGTTGTTCCGGCAATTTGTGTCAGGGTCTTTTCGTCAATCTCAACCGGCATATTGACATACTGCACGGTTCCACCTACCGGATAAGGATATGGAGCCATACCGTTAGTACCTACACCGATAGTATAAACACGGATACCGAAACTTTTAGCTATCTCGGCAGCCGTCAACGGAGAAATATCTCCTCTATTATTCGTACCGTCTGTTAAAAGAATAATCACTTTCGATTTGGCTTTGCTGTCTTTCAGCCGGGTAACTGCATTGGCAATACCCATACCCACTGCCGTACCATCCTCAATAAGACCACATTTTACGTCTTTTATCAAATTCAAAAGCACGGCATGGTCTACCGTCAACGGACATTGCGTAAAACTTTCTCCGGCGAATAGTGTGATGCCGACATTGTCATTCGGACGGCCATTGATGAACTCTGCCGCCACATCCTTGGCTGCTTCCAGGCGATTCGGCTTCAAATCTTCAGCCAACATACTGGTAGAAACGTCTATGGCAAGCATTATATCAATACCCTCTATTTCACTATTCTGCCAGCTATCGGTAGTTTGCGGTCTGGCTAAAACGAGAATAATCAAGGTTAAAGCTATTATCCTCAATGCAAACGGTGCATGCAGCAAGTAATTCTTATAGCTCTTGGGAGCATGCGCATATACACGAGCGTCTGAAATCTGAAGCGTGGCTTCACTATTCTTCCGCCTCATGATATACCATACTATATAAGGTATAAGCAACAGCAGCAAAAATAAATATTCAATATTGGCAAAAACCATGATATTTACAATTTTACAAATTATGATTTATGATTGAAGCGTATCTCCCTGCTTTTACTTTCAGGCAAAATAGTTATACAGCTCCAAACCTATATATATCAGTGAACCGACAAGTGCTGCCGTTAAAGCAACGATACCTGCACCAAGCAGTATCTTGGTACGCAAGGAACGTTTTTCAATGATAGTAATTTCAGTAGGCTGCGGCTTGGCATTTTCATCTTCTTTTTCCTTTGTTTCATTGATAAAGTCAATCGCATTAATCAAATTCGCGTCATTCTCATTCATCAGTGGATTATGTTTGGCAAACTTCACTAAATCCGCGGTTTGGAACAGGATACGTAAATCCGATATTGCATTTTTATCATTCATTTCCAATAATTTATCAATGATTTCAGAGGAAGTCATTTCCAATGCATTGAAACCGAAACGGTCTTTTATATAAGTACGAATAGCATCTGTCAATTCTGTATAATACTCCTTCGATTGTCCTTTCTGCCATACTTTCTCACCTTTGATACGTTCTATTTCCTGCATGGCCAACTGATGTGGCGGCAGTTTCGGTTCTACTTTCACCTTGCGAATTATCGGTTTGTTATCGCGAATACGTTTCACAAGATAGATAAGCAGCAACAGGAACGGCACAAACAATACAGCACAAGCGATAGACATATACCAGTCTTCCCATGCAAAAGGTGCTTTCATTACGGGTTTAGGACCAAAAAACTGATCGGGATGCAACGTATCTACCGGCATGGAATACACTTTCAATGCCAAAGCTTTGGAGCGATATGCCTTATTATCAACAAGCACCTCCATTGGGGGCAAGTAATATAATGCCGAGTCAAAGGAAGTTACGGTGTACTCCTGAGTTATCAACGAGCGTCTGCCGTCATTCAGCATCTGTGTATCGGGCTTGGCTATATCAACAATTTCCACTCCACGCACCAAAGTATCAGTATAGGCAGGAAGAATAGCGCGCTTATCAGTATCCAATGAAACCTGAAGCTTAATCTTGGCCTGCTCCCCGATAAGGATTTGCAAGGAATCAATTGTAGCATCCACTGTCACCGACTGGGCTATTATCCTACCCGTCAATGCTGTCAACAGCGTTATCAGAAATAAATATCTTTTCATTCTCCGATTAGTTTCTTTTCGCAAATAAATTCATCAATGCTTTCACATAATCCTGGTCCGTACGTACTGACACATTATCTACATTGCTCTTAGTAAATGTATCATTCAGTTCCGTCTGCTTATTCACCCACCAATCACGATGAGCACGCCGTACGGCACGCGAAGAAGTATCAATCCATTGTTCATGCCCCGTTTCCGCATCTTTTATTTTCATCAGCCCCACAGCAGGCAACTCCTCTACACGGCGGTCGTATACCTGAATAGCCACAACATCATGCTTCCGATTGGCAATAGTCATGGCATTTTTAAAACTCTCCTGGTCGATGAAGTCCGATAAGACAAAAGCCGTACAACGACGCTTCATAACATTCGTAAGATACTCCAAGCCGAGACGGATATTGGTCCGGCGACTTTCCGGACGGAAATCAAGCAATTCGCGAATGATATATAGTATATGTTTACGTCCCTTCTTGGGTGGAATAAACTTTTCTATCCGGTCTGAAAAGAAGATGACACCGATTTTATCATTATTTTGAATGGCGGAAAAAGCCAATGTTGCAGCTATTTCCGTCACCATATCTTTCTTCATCTGCTTCACAGTACCGAACTCCAGACTACCGGAAACATCTACCAGCAACATTACAGTCAGTTCACGTTCTTCTTCAAACACCTTCACAAAGGGTTTATGAAAACGAGCCGTTACATTCCAGTCTATGTCGCGTATATCGTCACCAAACTGATATTCACGCACTTCGGAAAAAGCCATACCTCTACCTTTGAAAGCCGAGTGATACTGGCCTGCAAAAATATTATTGGACAATCCGCGCGTCTTTATCTCAATCTGACGGACTTTTTTTAATAAATCAGTTGTTTCCATTCAGTAATACATAAATAGTAAACAAATTGTTTACATTAGGGCACTTCAACCTTATTCAATATTTTGCTGACGATTTCATCCGAAGTCATATTGCTTGCTTCAGCTTCATAAGTCAGACCGATGCGGTGGCGCAATACATCATGTGCCACTGCGCGCACATCTTCCGGGATAACATAGCCACGGCGTTTAATGAAAGCATAACTGCGTGCCGCCAATGCCAGATTGATAGATGCACGAGGCGAACCGCCGAATCCGATCATATCTTTCAGTTCTTTCAAATCATACTTCTCCGGATAACGGGTTGCAAATACAATATCGACAATATATTTTTCAATCTTTTCATCCAGATATACCTGACGTACGACCTTACGCGCTTCGATAATCTCGTCTGCTTTCAGAATAGGCTTTACATTCAGTCTTTCTCCGTTTATATTCTGGCGTATAATTAATTTTTCTTCTTCCAGTTTAGGATAGTCGATAACTACCTTCAGCATGAAACGGTCTACCTGCGCTTCAGGCAACGGATACGTACCCTCTTGTTCGATAGGATTCTGAGTTGCAAGCACCAAAAAAGGTTCAGGCAGTCTGAATGTTTCCTTACCTATGGTAACCTGGCGTTCCTGCATAGCTTCCAATAAAGCACTTTGCACCTTGGCCGGAGCACGGTTAATTTCATCGGCCAATACAAAATTGGCAAATACAGGTCCTTTCTTTACCTGAAAAGTTTCATCTTTCTGGCTGTAAACCATCGTACCGATAACGTCCGCCGGCAACAAGTCAGGTGTAAACTGAATACGGCTATATTGTGCATCAATCAATGAAGCCAGTGTTTTGATAGCCAATGTTTTTGCCAAACCGGGCACACCTTCCAACAACACATGTCCGTCAGACAACAAACCGATTAACAACGACTCTACCAGGTGCTTTTGTCCTACAATAACCTGGTCCATGCCCGTAGTAAGATTGGTAACGAAAGCACTTTGTCTTTCAATCCGCTCGTTCAATTCGCGGATATCAATTGTTTCAGCCATAAATCAATGTATTTTAATGTTTAATTTTTCGTTTTCGTCCGGCCATACACCGGTAATTATAATTCGCTTCCAAAAGTACGGGAATAAATTAACCATAGCAACTAATTTTTATTAAAAAACAATGTGAAACCTTTAGATTAAACTACTTTCATAGAGTTTAGAGCCTGTTTAATTTTGTTCAGCATTCTTTTCAAGAGTTCTTCTTTGAAAATATTTTTCTGTTTTTACTAAGAGCATAGCAGGCTATGTAACGGATAAAAAGAGGAAAACAGACCGGAAAGAAACTCAAAAGGAACTGAAAAAATACTTCTTCAAGAATATTTAAACAAGCTCTGAGTATTTAACAAAAAAGAAGCAGTATCTTTTTACTGCTTCTTCACTAATTTAGGTATCTTTATTGTTGTGCCCGCAGGTACATTATCCGGTTTTTTGATAACGTCTGGATTATGTTTTACTATATATGGATATAACGCTTTAGTTCCATAAAAACGAAGAGCCACTCTGGTTAATGTCTCACCTGGCTTTATCGTATATGTCGCCTGCGTTCCTGCAATGGTATAATTGGTAGAATCGGGTACATACTCAACTTTCTTCTGCTTTTTCGGCTGGGAGGCAGATGTAGCGGCTACTACAGTCTGTTTGACGGCAACCGGTGCTTCCTGCTGTTTTATTACAGGTTCAGCAATCAGCTTCTTCGACACAGTATCTTTTACGGCAATCGCCACACTATCCTTAACACCGATACTATCCATTAAAACCGTATTACCTGCCGCATTACCAACTTCATTGCCAGCGGTTTCCTCCACAGGCGGTTCAGCCGATAATTCGTCAAACCAATCAGGATAATACAAATAAGCGACGGTTCCTGCACATAGCAATATAACAAGAGCCACGATGGCAATGAAGTATTTCATTGCGGAAGATTCAGCCGGACCGGCAGTTTTGATAACCTCCACCCTCTCTTCATTAACTTCCTCCGAAGCCACAGTCTCCACAGGAACAACGGCTTCTTCTACAGGTTCCGGTTCGACAGGACTATCGATTTTCTCCGCAATCTCCGGTGTCTCAACCGCACTACCGGCAACCACTTCCGGCACAGCATCTTCCACTTTCTGCTCCGTATCTTCATCCTCCTCACTGTCACTATCTACAGGGGTATCTTCTAAAACAGTACCTTCATTGAGCACTACTGTTTCAAAATGCGCAAACGGCTTATTGATAATATCTTTCAAAGCAGGCTCCGGAGTAAATGAAACTTTGGTATGGCCTTGTATCTCAAAGCGTTCCCCAGTATTGACATTTACACTCTCCCGGCTTTCCACATCAATCAGTTTAAAAGCGCCCAGGCCTTTAATCTTCACATACTTGTCTTTTTCCAACGCTTCTTCAATCAGTTGGAAAAATTCTTTCACAAAACTATCGGCATTCTTCTTGCTCATGCCATGCTTCTCAGCCAGCAAATCAATCAGATCCTGTATGTTTAGTTTTTCATTCATAATATGGAAGATTTAAAAAGAAAGATTACTTAAACTTATCCTTTAGCAAGGTACTGGGTTTATATGTCAGCACCAGTTTAGGCGGAACCAGCATACGCTGTTTGGTTGTTGGATTTACGGATATACGTTCCGCTTTCTTTTTCACTTCGAATGTTCCAAAACCTTGTATGGAAATCATATTCCCTTCTTCCAGTTGCCGCGTCATATCCGACAGTAAAGAAGTAACCAACTCCGAAGTATCCTTCAAAGTATACCCTAACCTGCGTGACAATTCCGAAGTAAATTCTTTGTTATTCAAAATCCAAGCTTTAAAATTGTGAACTACTGTGCTATATTAGCAAATCTTCCCCACATACACAAGAAGTACGAAAGGAAATATTTAAATAATCCGTCCAAAAAGGTCGAAATCATCGGAATTTATTATCTCTACCTGATAAAAGCCGCCAATTTCCAACGATTCATCACCACATTCAATCAGCACTTCCGGGTCTACTTCGGGAGAATCGAACTCCGTACGTCCGATATAGTAATCACCTTCCAGACGGTCAATTATTACTTTCATCTGCCTGCCTACCTTTGCTGCGCTCAGTTCGGCGGAAATACCTTGCTGGATGGACATCAATTCATCTAATCGGGCTTGCTTTACTTCTTGAGGAATACTGTCTTCGTAATGGGCAGCGGCATACGTACCTTCCTCCTCGGAATACGCAAATGCCCCCATTCTGTCGAAGCGCACCTTACGGACAAACTCTTTCAGCTCTTCAAAGTCAGCTTCCGTTTCTCCAGGATGCCCCACCATAAGCGTAGTTCGCAAGTGAATTCCCGGAACTTCTTCCCGAAACTTTTCTATCAACCGATAAGTATCCTCTTTGGTAACATAACGGCGCATTTTCTCCAGCATATTATCACTGATATGCTGCAAGGCAATATCCATATATTTACATACATTGGGACGCTCGCGCATCACGCGGAATAAATCCATCGGGAAATGAGCCGGATAAGCATAATGCAAACGTATCCATTCCACACCTGGAATTTCTGAGATTTTTTCAATTAATTGGGGCAACATCTGCCTCTTATATAAATCTACACCATAATAGGTCAATTCCTGCGCAATAACCTGAAACTCTTTCACTCCGCGGGCCACAAGATACTTCACCTCGTCCAGAATTTCTTCCATAGGACGCGACACATGCCGACCCGTAATAATAGGGATGGCACAATAAGAACATTTGCGGTCGCATCCTTCCGATATTTTCAGATAAGCATAATGCTGGGGAGTGGTCAGTGTACGCTCTATATGCAGTTCATCATGGTATACCTTACCCAAGTCCTGCAGCAACTCTTTCCAATTGAACTTACCATAAAATTTATCCACCTGAGGAATTTCAATTGCCAGTTCCTTCAGATAACGTTCCGAAAGGCAACCCATGACATAGAGTTTCTCCAGTTCGCCTTCTTCCTTGGCCTGTGCAAATTCAAGAATCATATTAATGGACTCCTCTTTTGCATCGCCGATGAAACCACAGGTATTAATTACGGCAATCTCTCCTTTCGGACGCTCGGCATCATGCGTCACATGAAAACCCGCTTCTTCCAACTGGCGCATCAAATGCTCCGAGTCCACTAAATTTTTAGAGCAGCCTAATGTTATGATATCAATAGTTTTCCGTTTCATGCATTCCCTCCGAACAACGAATCGACAAACTCTTTTTTACGGAACACCTGCAAGTCCTCTATACCTTCTCCCAGACCGATGTACTTTACCGGAATCTTAAACTGGTCGGAGATTCCGATTACAACACCGCCTTTAGCCGTTCCGTCCAGCTTGGTTACAGCCATTGCCGTAACCTCCGTTGCCAAAGTAAACTGCTTGGCCTGCTCAAATGCGTTCTGTCCGGTGGAACCGTCCAAAACAAGCAATACCTCATTCGGAGCATCCGGCACAACCTTCTTCATTACATTCTTAATTTTGGTCAGCTCGTTCATCAGACCCACTTTATTATGCAGACGCCCGGCGGTATCTATAATCACCACATCGGCATTATTGGCTACCGCTGAACTCAAAGTATCAAATGCCACAGAAGCAGGGTCAGCACCCATTTTCTGCTTGATAACGGGAACTCCCACACGTTCGCCCCAGATAACCAGCTGCTCCACCGCCGCCGCACGGAAAGTATCGGCAGCACCCAGATAAACGGATTTGCCGGCTTTCTTAAACTGATAAGCCAGTTTGCCTATAGTCGTGGTTTTTCCTACACCATTCACTCCCACTACCATAATCACGTATGGCTTCTTCGCAACAGGAGTTTCAAAGTCGTCCACATCATCCGAGTTGTTCTCTGTAAGCAAAGCAGCGATTTCATCGCGCAGAATCACATTCAGCTCCTTCGCATTCATATATTTCTCGTCTGCGGCACGCTTCTCGATACGTTCTATAATCTTCAACGTAGTTTCTACGCCCACATCCGAAGTAATCAACACCTCTTCCAGATTATCCAGCACCTCATCATCCACTTTCGATTTACCGGCTATAGCACGGGCAATCTTCCCGAACACACTCTCTTTTGTTTTAGATAATCCTTTATCTAATGTTTCCTTCTTTTCTTTTGAGAAAAAACTAAAAAATCCCATAGTCTACTTTTTTGTACAATACATTATGCCACAAAGATATAACAAAATTAACAAATAATAAAAGCCGAAACGATTTAATAGCAAAAAAAATCCCCCCGCCGATATATCGGCGAGAGGAGCTTTATAAGTAATCAGTGCCTTGCAGCAACTGCATTTATCTTATTTCTTGAAAAAGTCCTGTACTTTTTCGTTAGGAACCATTTGCTCATCGAAGATGTAAGCACCGGTCTTCGGAGACTTAACCATCTTGATAACCTTCGTATAAGCACGACCTTCCTTAGAACCATCGTGCAAACTTGCTACTGTTTTCTTTGCCATGGGTTATACTATTATTATTTAATTTCCTTGTGTACTGTTACTCTCTTCAAAATCGGGTTGTATTTCTTCAACTCCAGTCTCTCGGTAGTGTTCTTTCTGTTCTTCGTTGTAATGTAACGAGAAGTTCCCGGCATACCGCTATCCTTGTGTTCTGTGCATTCCAGAATCACCTGTACTCTGTTACCTTTTGCTTTCTTTGCCATAATCAGTTATTCTCCTCTACTTTTAGCCAATTACTTTAATGCTTTTCCAATCACAATAACCCTTAGCTACTGCATCCTTCAAAGCAGCATCCAAACCTTTTTTGTTAATAATGCGCAGACCGTTGGCGCAAATGCTCAGACTGATCCAGCAGTTCTGTTCTACATAATAGAATTTCTTGTTAAACAAGTTCAAATCAAAGGTTCTTTTTGTTCTTCTCTTTGAGTGTGAAACATTGTTGCCAATCATGGCTTTCTTTCCGGTAATTTGACAAATCTTCGACATTTCTATCTTTATTTTATAGTTTTTATCTATACTTATTTCAAACAGAGCGCAAAGTAAGCACTTTTATCGTTACGAAACAAGTTTTTCCTAAAATAATTCGTTGCACGAGAATATTTTTTCCTCATTTCAGCATACTACAGAGCATAAACAGCGCATTTTGAATAGCCGACTGTACATTTTCCGCCCTTCCGCGATCGCCTTCCTGCTTCATGGTTACAATTTCGTTTTTGCAGGCAGCCGCTATCCACACAGTACCTACCGGTTTCTCCGGTGTACCGCCACCGGGGCCGGCAATTCCCGAAGTAGCAACCGCGCAATCCGTTTTCAACGTTTTCATCGCACCTTTCACCATTTCAACAACCGTCTCCCTGCTCACTGCACCGTGCTGCGCCAGCGTCTCGACAGAAACATGGAGCAAATCCGCCTTTATTTCGTTGGAATACGCCACAATTCCGCCTTTAAAATACTCCGAGCTCCCCGGAACCGAAGTTATCAAGGCAGCTATTCCGCCACCGGTACAACTTTCAGCGGTGGAAAGGGAGAAATTCTTTGCTTTCAGCAGTTCCCCTACCTTCTCTTCCGTCTTCATACCTTATTATATATATGCAATATACTTTTTCCTTATAAAGTGACACGTGAATAAGCCGGCGCCTCCATCGGGCAGAAATCCTTATCCAGATACTTGAAGTATCCGGTTATGGCAATCATTGCAGCATTATCCGTTGTATAGCTGAATTTGGGAATGAAAATATTCCATCCATACTTCTCAGCATGTTCGCGGAATGAGTTACGCAGACCATTGTTTGCCGATACACCACCTGCAACGGCCACATCCTTTATCTTGTACTGTTTTGCCGCTTTACGCAACTTATCCATCAGAATATCGACAACAGTAGCTTCCAGCGACGCTGCCAGGTCTGTCTTGTGATGTTCGATGAAATCGGGGTCATCCTTTATCCAATCGCGCAAGGAATACAGAAACGAAGTCTTCAAGCCGCTGAAGCTGTAATCCAGTCCGGGAATATGCGGTTTACTGAAAGTAAAGGCTTTAGGATTTCCCTGGCGGGCAAGCCGGTCGATAATCGGTCCGCCGGGATAGCCCAGCCCCATTACTTTGGAGCATTTGTCGATGGCTTCACCTGCGGCATCATCAATTGTCTGCCCCAGAATTTCCATGTCGTTGTAGGCCTTTACTAAAATAATCTGAGAGTTGCCACCGGAAACCAGCAGGCAAAGGAAAGGAAATTCCGGCTGCACATTCTCTTCACCTTCCGCTTTAATAAGATGAGCTAATACATGTCCGGTCAAGTGATTGACATCTATCATAGGTATCCCCAACGCACGGGCGAACCCTTTGGCAAAGGACACACCCACCAGCAAAGACCCCATCAGTCCCGGACCGCGCGTAAACGCCACGGCACTTAATTCCTCCTTGGTAACTCCGGCACGTTTCAAAGCCTCGTGCACCACCGGCACTATATTCTGTTGATGCGCACGCGAAGCCAGTTCGGGCACTACCCCGCCATAAGCTTCGTGAACAGCCTGACTGGCAACGACATTCGACAGCAGGTAGCCGTCCTTGATGACCGCTGCGGAAGTATCATCACATGAAGATTCAATTCCTAAGATTATTGTACTCATAGTGTTTATTTACGTTTAAACGCTGCAAAAGTAGTGATAAAAGTAGTATCCATAACGTATTATTTCATATTTTTGTTGGCTGAATCAAAAAAATAACCGCCTATCAGAACGCTGAAAACGACAGTACGCTGGATAATCGGTATAGTGTTAGGACTCTATATCGGAATAATTTTGCTGCTGAACATTCCTTATGTCCAGCACCGCATGTCTGTACTCGTTGCCAAGGAGCTGAGCACCGTATTAGGCAGCGAGCTCACAGTAGGGCGGATAAACATAGGACTGCTGAACCGGATTATCATCGACGACCTGGTGCTGAACGACCAATCGGGAAAAGAGTTGCTGAAAATAGGCCGTCTGTCCGCTAAGTTCGAGATACTGCCACTGTTCAGCGGAAAGATATCCATCGGCAACGTACAGCTTTTCAGTTTCAATGCCAATCTGGAAAGACCTACTCCCCAAGCAAGCACCAACTTCCAATTCGTGCTCGATGCTTTCGCTTCTAAAGACACCGTCAAGAAGAAGAGCAATCTGGACCTGCGCATCAACTCACTCCTGATACGGCGCGGAAAGGTATCTTACGATGTGTTGTCGGCCGAAAGCACTCCGGGCAAGTTCAACCCGCAACACATCCGCCTGTCCAACATTCTTGCCAACATCTCGTTGAAAGCACTCCAAAACGACTCGGTCAACGCTGCCATCAAGCGGATGAGCGTTGAAGAGGAGCACTCCGGCTTCGAACTGAAAAAACTGAGTCTGAAGATAATAGCCAACGACCGGAAGATGCGGATAGAGAACTTCGCCATAGATTTGCCCAACACCTCTTTGGCAATGGATACCATCCGTATGGAATACGACAGCCTGGAGTCACTCGGCCATTTCACCGATGATGTCCGTTTTTCGTTCCGTATGCTGCCTTCGGAAGTAGCATTACAGGATATATCGGCATTCGTGCCTGCCTTCAAGCCCTTCAAGGAGAAGTTGAAGTTGGGAATGGAAGCCGCCGGAACGGTCAACCGGCTCAACTGCCCGAAGCTGCTTATCTCTTCCAACGACCACTTCCTGCTGAAAGGCAATGTATCCCTGCAGGACCTGTCTCATCCGCAAGATGCATACATATTCGGCAATCTGTCCAATTTATATGCCGACCCGGACGGCATTGCATTCTTTGTACGCAACCTGAGTAAAGATTACAAAGGAGTTCCTCCGGTATTGCAGAACCTGGGCACGGTATCTTTCCGTGGAGAGATTTCCGGATACTTCACGGACCTGGTGACCTATGGCGAAGTCCGCACGGATATAGGCACCATCAAGACAGACGTCAAACTCAGTTCCGACAAAGACAAGGGCTATTTCGCTTATTCGGGTGCGGTAAAGACAACCGGATTCGAACTGGGCAGGATGCTGAACAACGACAAGTTTGGAAAAGTCACCTTCAACATGGACGTCAAAGGCAACCATTACGCCCAAAGATACCCCGCCATTACCATGAAAGGGCTGGTGGCATCCATAGACTACAGTGACTATACCTACGAAGACATCACTTTGGACGGAGAGTATAAGCAAGGCGGCTTCAACGGTAACGTATCGCTCAACGACGAAAACGGCGCCATACAACTGAGCGGCTCTATCAATACTGCCGGCAAGACACCCACCTTCAACTTCCGTGCCGCCATCGACCATTTCCGCCCCAACACCCTGCACCTCACGCCCAAATACAAGGACACGGAATTGGCCGTAAAGATAAAAGCCGACTTCACCGGTAGCTCCATCAACGACATGAACGGTGAAATCAACGTCGACAGCCTCCAATACATCGCTCCGGAACAGAACTTCTTCATGGACAACCTGCGGATTGCCGCCACTCAGGGCGATGAGCGTCAGAAACGGCTGACTATCAGTTCCAATTTCCTGCGCGGCACTATCGAAGGCGACTATTCCTATCAGACATTGCCCGCCAGCGTGCTCAACATCATGCGGCGTTACATCCCGGCTCTGATACAACCCGCCAGGAAACCGCAGAAAACAGAAAACAATTTCCATTTCGACCTCCATATCTACGATACGGAGATACTCTCCACCGTATTCCAGATACCGCTGAAAGTATATACCCACTCCACTCTGAAGGGCTATTTCAACGACAAAGCGCAACGGCTGCGTGTAGAGGGGTACTTCCCGCGGCTGAGTTACGGCGGAAAGTTCTTTGAGTCGGGTGTGGTTCTCTGCGAAAATCCGGGTGAACAGTTCCAGGCAAAAGTCCGCTTCACCAACCGGAAAACAACCGGCGCGGTAAACGTAGCCCTCGAAGCCAAGGCAAAGGACGACCGGATACAAACCGTATTCAATTGGGGAAACAGCAGCGCTGTAACTTACAGCGGCAAGGTAGCCGCCCTCACTCAATTCGTCCGCAACTCTTCCCAAGAAGCTGGCGATGACAAAATACACACAAAATCCTCCCGCCAAGCCAAGAAAGAGAAGCCCGCCCTGAAAACGATTGTCAACGTACAGGAAACGAACGTAATCCTCAACGACACCGTATGGAAGATACACCCTTCGCAAATCGTGGTCGACTCGGGCAAAGTGCACGTCAACAATTTCTACTTCAGCCATAAAGAGCGTCACTTGCAAATCAACGGAACCGTATCCGAACAACCTCAGGACACCGTACGCCTAAACCTGAAAGAGATAAACATAGGATACGTATTCGATATAGCCGACCTGGGTGTCAACTTCAAAGGCGAGGCCACCGGCCCGGCATATGCCAGCGGAATACTTAAAAAGCCGGTGATGAGTACCGACCTGTTCATACGCAACCTCGGCTTGAACGAGGGGCTTTTGGGCGATGCCAACATACACGGCGAATGGCACCACGATGTAAAAGGCATCTACCTGGATGCCCGTATCCGCGAGAAAGACATTGCCAAAAGCCACGTATACGGATACATCTACCCCATAAAGCCCACCAGTGCGCTCGACTTGCAAATCGAAGCCGACAGCACCAACCTGAAGTTCATCCACCACTACATGCAGAGCATCACCCCCGAATTCAACGGGCGTGCCAGCGGCCACGTACATTTCTACGGCAAGTTCAAGGCGCTGACAATGGAAGGCCGCGTATTCGGTGACGCCTCCCTCAAGGTAGATGTGCTCAACACTACTTTCTCCCTGAAAGACAGCATACTTATCGAACCGGGCGGACTTACTTTCCGCAACAACCGCATCTTCGATACGCAAGGGCATCAGGGCAGAGCCAACGGTTACCTGCACTACCGGCATTTCAAGGATTTGGAATACCGCTTCCGGTTCGATGTGGACAATATGCTGGTAATGAACACCAAAGAATCGCCCGACTTCCCCTTCTACGGCACGGTGTATGGCACGGGCAACGCCACCATTGCCGGCAATGCGGCAGACGGGGTGAATATCGACGTGGCAATGACCACCAACCGCAACACCAACTTCACTTATATGAAAGAAGGTGTCGCCTCGGCAGTGAGCAACCAGTTCATACGCTTCGTAGACAAGACACCGCGCCGCGTACTTCAGGATTCCATCATGCTGATGTCCGAATACGAGCAGGCGCAGAAAGAAGTCATGGAAAAGGAAAGTGACACCGACATACGACTGAATCTCCTGATAGACGCAACTCCGGACGCCACCATGAAAATCATCATGGACCCCATTGCAGGTGACTACATCAGCGGTAAAGGAACGGGGAATATCCGCACCGAATTCTACAATAAAGGAGATGTGAAGATGTTCGGCAGCTACCGCATCAGCCAGGGAGTTTATAAATTCAGCCTGCAGGAGGTTATCCGCAAGGACTTCATCATCAAAGACGGAAGTACCATCACCTTTAACGGCGCGCCGCTCAATGCCACCCTCGACATCCAGGCAGGCTATCTTGTAAACTCCGCTTCGCTGAACGACCTCGTTCCCGATGCCGGCAATTACGTCAACCAGACCAACATCAAGGTTAACTGCCTCATGGCGCTGACCGGACAGCTCACCTCACCGGACATCAAAATGAGCCTGGAGCTGCCCAACGAACGCGATGAAGTACAGGCATTGGTACGGAATTATATCCCCACAGACGAGCAGATGAACATGCAGATACTCTACCTTCTGGGTATCGGCAAGTTCTATACTCCGGAGAATGTAGACGCCACCGGCAACTCCAACATGATGTCGAGCGTGCTCTCTTCTACCCTTTCCGGACAACTGAACAATGCACTCTCGCAGATTATCGACAGCAATAACTGGAACTTCGGCACAAACTTCAGTACCGGAGAAAAAGGCTGGACGGACATGGAGTTCGAGACAATGCTTTCCGGGCAACTGCTGAATAACCGCCTGCTCATAAACGGTAACTTCGGCTATCGCGAGAATCCGATGGCGAACACCAACTTCGTAGGCGACTTCCAAGCCGAATGGCTCGTAAACCGTTCCGGCGATATTCGTCTGAAAGCGTATAACGAAACCAACGACCGCTATTATACCAAGACCAACCTCACTACCCAGGGTATAGGCATCATCTTCAAGAAGGATTTCAACAAGTGGAATGAACTGCTCTTTTGGAACAAGTGGAAATTGAAAAGGCTGAAAAGAAAACAAGTGAAGGAGGATACGTCCGCCCCGGACAGCATCCCCCAGAAGAAATCCCGCCCGGAAGCACAATCCAAACGGGAAAGGAAGGAATAAACGCATGCTTTCTTAAAAAATACCCTTCCCGCTTTTTTCCCACGGGAATCAAGTACAAACAGACGGTCTGTTTGCACCGAACAGACCGTCTGTTTGTGCCATACGGACCATCTGTTTCACTCCGGCAGACCATACGTTTTACCCTATCTTAAGCCACTTTTGGCATAGACAGCATTCCGGACACCCCGGCGTACACCTATAAAGGCTGTCCTTCAAGAGATTACGCCCTTAAGCGGACAGCCTTCCGAACATTTGCCGGACACATAAGAAATAAAGAAAGAATTGATATATTAAAATATATCA
>OGOK01001001.1_pt1 | contig 21446 bp, 11 predicted proteins | sample 1552661 | NCBI WGS metagenome assembly OGOK01 (sample SAMEA2580172, study PRJEB22360) | human gut metagenome | biome: human gut; feature: human-associated habitat; material: faeces | place: Denmark | collected 2008/2010
AGAACCTCCGCTATTGGGACATCATGCGCTGGAAGGAGGGCAAGCGTTTCGAAAAGCCCTTCAAGGGACTCTATTTCCCCGGTACGGGAAGCTACGATCTGAACGGCGACGGCGTGGACGACGTGTGCATCTGGTCGGGGTCGAAGCCCGCGACCTCGGCGGCGACGGTTTACGAACTGAACAAGGAGATTTTTCTCAGCGAGGGCGACCGCGGCAACATCGTCATCCATACCGACTATGTCCGGACCTGGGACGAAGAACGCGACTATCTCTATCCCGTTCCGACCGACGACCGGGTGCTGACGCAGGGCGCTATCACCCAGAATCCCGGCTGGAAAGACGGACTGAATTTCTAAACGGAAACCTAAAAACGAACCACCATGAAAATCACCAGATTCATACTGTCTGCTTTATTCGGCTGCTGCCTGGTCCTCTCCGCAGCGGCATGCTCCGACCTGATCGCCTTGCAGGAATTGGACAAGAACACCACGTGGCATCCCACCGACCAGTTACAGGAACTGGCCGACCGTACCGGAATGCGGCCCTACTACTGCAAGACGATCGATTACCGCGGCGGCGACTACGGTATCGGCATTCTCTGCAAGACGGCGCCCAAGACCACCTATGCCGGCGATCTGCCGGGAACCGAGGCGCGGAAGTTCTTCCTCGCGGAGTTCGACGGCTACATCTTCATCGCCACGCACTTCTGCCACCAGAGCGATGAGAACCGCCAGCGGTCGTTCGAGATCATAACCGAGTATATCGCCGCCAACTACGCCGCCTATACCAAGCCGATCTACCTGGCGGGGGACCTCAACACGTCGAAGCTTCCGGCAGCGGCGCTCGAATCGTGGAAGATCATCAGCACCTCGGCCAATACCTTCGTGAACACCTCTTCGCCGTCGCGCATCGACTATGTGCTCGTCTACACGGGCAATTCGCCGTCGTACGAGGTGCTGCGCACCGCCGTGCCCTCGTACGAGGAGATCAACGTGATGACGGTCTCCGACCACCTTCCCGTACTGGTAGACCTCAAAAAGTAAGCGATTATGAAAAACAGACTCTTGAATAGCTTTTTCCGGGCGGCGGCGGCCTTCGCGCTGCTGCTCGCGGCCGGAGCGTGCAAGGACGACGTGGCGCTGCCGATGCAGCGGGTAGCGCTGAACACGCACGCGATTCTCGCGCCGTCGTTCGCCACGACGCTCTCGTTCGACGTCGAGGCCAACTGCGACTGGACGATCTCCGTCGCGGGCGACGACACCTCGTGGGCCGAACTCTCGCAGACCGAGGCCACGGGCATGGCGACCGTGGCGGTGTCCATTGCCGAAAACAATACTTCCGGCTCCCGTGCGCTGACGATACGCGTTGCGGCCAAACGGAATGCCGCGGTCGTGGAGGAGTTGTCCTTCGTGCAGGCTTCGGCGACGGCCGAGGGGTATCTCTCGATCCCCGATCTGCGGAAACTGGCCGCCGACGGCGACTACTCCGTGACGCAGGACGTGAAGATGCGCGGAATCGTGGTGTCGAGCGTCCAGGACAATAACTATTACGACAACTGCATCGCGCTCCAGAGCGCCCTGAAAGCCAACTGCGGCATTACGCTCCGCACCGACGAGGTGCTCTACCGCAAGCCGGGCGAGGAGCTGGAGATCGACCTGAAGGGGGCGGTCGTCGGGGTGAATCCCGAAACCGGCGTGATGGAGGTGAAACCCGCCGCGGACGACAAGGTGAGCCGCACGGAGACGACGCAGGTGAAGATCGAAGCCTTGAAGATCACCTACGAGGAGCTTCGGTCGGGAGCCTACGAGTCGATGTATGCAGGCATTTATTCCCAGGTCTACGTGCCGGAAGGCGGTTCGCTGAACGGTATAACGCTCAAGGACGATCTGTCGATGCAGGACCCCGACAACAACCGTTTCCGGCTGGTGGCTTCGCAGGCTTCCTCGTTTGGCATTGATCCTGCGCCGACGGGTAGCGGAGTGCTCAAGGGAATCGTTGTGCCGCAGGACGGCGCCTATGCGATCCGCCCCTGCACGGCCGGGGACAAGGAACTCACCGGGCTGCGCTTCGGCGCCCAGGTTGGAATCAGGCTGCCCTATGTCTTCTCGTTCTACGCCGCCTCGCAGGCCAACAAGGATTGCAAGTACGTGACGGTGACCGATGGCACGTTCGACAAATTGGGGGCAGACTTCAAGGTCGAGGACAAGGATGTCACCAAATGCGTCGTGCTGACGGCAAAGGTGGCCCCGACGTCGAACAGCAGCCATTTCCGGCTGACGCACTGGGCCGATGAGGCCGCGCATGACAACATTCCGGCCAAGTCGATGGTTTACGGTCAGGACTCCTATTTCCTGCTGACCGTGCCTTTGGCCGAGGATATGCCTGCATCGTTCCGCATCTCATTCGGTATGTCGGGAACGGGCGGCGCTCCGAAGAACTGGGCGGTGGCCTATTCGACCGACGGCACGGAGTACGTCACTCCCTCCGACGGCTCGACAGCCATCTCGATTCCCGGGGCGATTGCGAGCAGCGGCTATTTCTATTATTTTACGGTGACCCTGACGCCGCAGTTGCGGCTGATGAAGGGCCAGACGCTGCTACTGAAACTTTATCCGACAGACAACGTCAGTTGCAACGGCGGTACGGCTGGATACAATTCGGATTCGCGCCTGCATTCGTGCGTCGCGATTGAGGCCGTGCCGAAATTCAGTACACCGAAACCGGTCGGAGCGGTTTATTTCGAGCCTTTCGACGGGTTGACCGAAGGGTTGGACTACCTCTACGGCGATAAGTTGGCTGCCATGCTGAACTATTGCGGCAGCGACATCTCGGAATGGGACGCCGTGCTGAAAAACGGACTTTCGGGCACCAACGTTCATCAGCGTCCGGGTTATGCCCAGATCGGTTATGTCGAGTCGCAGGCCGTGAAGCGGGCAGAGTATGAGAATAAGGCGGGGGCACTGCTCACGCCGGCGCTGAACGCAACGGGCGATCTGAACCTCTCTTTCCGCGCGATGGCCTACAAGACCTGTTCGGATCGCCCCAAGGGTAAGGCGACCGAACCCAAGGACAAGAAGGGCGATCTGACGGAGATCGTCGTCGAGGTGATCGGCGGCGGAACGATCGACGGCGCGACGAAGAAGGTCGTGTCGGGACTGGCGACCGATGCGTTCAACACCTATTCGCTGACGATCGACGGCGCGACGGCCTCCACGGCCCTGCGCTTTACGAGCGAACCCGCTTCGGGCGAGTTCTCGCGCTGGTTCATCGACGATATCTGTGTGACGAAGTAGGGGTTGCCCGATGATTGAAAAGCGCCCCGGAGCATTCGCTCCGGGACGCTTCGTTACAGGCCGGATTGCGTCCGGTCAGTTCTCCGCCTTGGTGGTGACGGTGAAGAGCTGGCGGCCGTATTCGTCGGTGGCGGTTATCCGGATCTCGGCGGACGGCGTTACGGGCGTGTATTCGAGCATGTGGTCGGTGCGGTATTTGTCGAGGAAGCTGAACGAGGAGATGTCGTTGCCGCAGGCGTCGTGGACCGTGACGTAATAGTCGTCGTACTCCCGGACCGCCTTCAGCTGCGAGGCGGGAACCGCGGCTCCGTTTTCGCGGCATTCGAATTTCCACGTCGGATGCCAGTCCCAGACGTTGAGGCGCACGACCGGCCTGCCTTCGGCGTTTTTCAGCCCCGAGTTGTAGACCCGGCAGTATTGCTCGTCGCTGTCGCTGAAATTCACGCTCCGCCGCTCCGTGATCGTTCCGCCGCTGAAATCGTAACGGGTGAATGTCGCCGGGGCGCCGTCGTGGCAGAGCGGGAAATACCACCATGCGCCGCATACGCACGGGTGCGTGTACTCGGTCACGCTCATGTCGCTGCGCGGTACGGTGACCGTTTCGGCGATGTGGTTGTGGCCCGACCAGATCGTGACGGGCAGCTGCTTGTCCTTGTAGATGTCGAGCAATTCGTCGGCGTTGTCCATCGGGTTGGGCGACGAGGCCCCCGGGTTGCGGCGGAAGGCCGGGCAATGCCACGCGATTACGATGCGCTCGACGTCCGACGGCATGTAGTCGGCGTCCTTCTGCGCCCAGTCCATCTGACGCCGGTTGAGGCGGACGGCGAACGACCGGTCGCCGCCGGTGTTGACATACTGCGTATTGTCGAACACGACGTAGTGCACCTTGCCGATGTTGACGGCGTAGTATGTCGGCCCGAGCGCGGAGATATAGGCCAGTTCGGCCGCCGAATCGTCGTCGCCGGCGATGTTCTGCACGGCCATGTCGTGGTCGTGGTTGCCGATGGCGTGGAAGGTCTGGATCGGCATGCCCCCGCGTTCGCAGACGTTGACGAAATTGGCCAGCGTCGCCTTGTTGGCGTTGGTCCAGTGCGACTCCTGCGTCATGTCGCCCAGATTCATGCCGTAGACCGGCACGCCTGCGGGCAGGGCTTTGACGTAGTCGCGCAGCGTCTTGAGGTAGGTGCGGCGGAACGTCGTGGAGTCCAGTTCGCCCTTCGGGGGACAGATCGACGGCGTGGCCGACGATGTGGTCTTGATCATCGCCCGGTTGCGGATATGCATGTCGGCCGACACGATCATAATGTGGCGGTCGTTGTTCACCTTTTTCAGCGTGAAGTCGTGCCGCTGCACCTGCTCCACGCTCGTGGGAGCGGTGACCCTGCGGTAGAAGCGGGGGATGAACCCACGCGTGGATTCGACCTCGTAACCCGACGGGACGGTCAGGTAGACCAGTTTCGACTTGTCGGACGACGTGCGCAGCCCGTAGGCCCCCTGTTTGTTCGTGCGCGTCATGTTCACGCCGTCGGTCACGACGACGCCCTGCACGGCGGCGCCGGCGCACGTCACGACCCCGCGCACGGTGGCTTTCGGGTCGATCTTCGACCAGTCGACGCCGTCGTCGGGCGAAGGGGGCGGATCGACGGGTTTTTCCTGTTCTCCGGGATCGTCGCCCGAACCCGAACAGCATATGCCGCCGGCGGATATTGCGAACAGGGCGGCCAATAAAAGCAACAGTTTTTTCATGGTTGCGGTTTTTGCGGTTTGCGGCATGGGACGGCTTTCGGGAAAAGCGGGGAAAGGACGGTCGTCCTCTCCCCGCTTCGACCGTTCGTTACACGCCGCTATTTGTTATAGCGGATGGCGAAATATTCGAGGCTGCTGGCGTGTTCCGCGGCCAGGGCAGCACCGCTGGCGCTCTGGTTCAGGCGCGCGTTGGCGTAGTCGGAGCCGTCGCTGCAGAGGTCGCTCGTCGGGCGAAGCCGGATGTAGACGTTTTCGTGGCCGAGAATCTCCTGGGGAAGTTCGAAGTCGATGCTTTTGTAGGCCACGCACGACGAATAGAGCGTGTTCGCCCAGACGGAAACGTCGGGGATGGTGTATTCGCCGATCAGATTCCACTGCGAGTCGTCCTTTGCGGCCTGCGAATCGGTCAGCGACCATTCGGCACACCAGAAACGGGGCGAGAAGAAGCTCTGCTGCGTGTTCATAACGGAAATCTGCATCGAGATATGCGATGTCGTGATGCCTTCGGTCGAGAAGTTGATCAGCCAGGCGTAGGGGCGGTCGGTGTCGTCGTCCCACCAGAAGTGGTTGGCGAAGGCGGTGTAGCAGGAACCGTATACATTCCCCTTGCCGCGCATACCCGTGCTGCCGTTGTAGTTGATTTGCGTGGAATTCGTCGCAATCTCATTGTTGCCCGGCCAGCCACCCGTGCCGTTTGCCGCGTTTTTATCCTTGGCATAGGGACCGCACCACTCCAGCGTTCCGTCGGGATTGCGGCTCACCAGATCGTCCATCAGCGGATTCCAGCTCTCCTTCGCGGGGTCGATCACTACGCCGATGCCGTTCTTGTTGCCGAAGTTGGCTCCGAAGATATAGGAGGCATTGTTGCCGACGGGACCCAGGTATTCGTAGGTTCCGCCGCCCCACATGTGCTGCTGGAAGGTGGCCTGCAGGTACTCTTTGCTGGCGGAGCCGGTGTACTTCTCCTGATAGGTGTGCGTCAGGTAGCCGTTCGTTCCGTAGGTGGGTTTCTGGACCTTGTTCTCCAGGTCGGGATTCCAGTAGCGGTACTCCGTCAGCAGGGCCGAGAAACTGTCTTCGACGCTGTTCTGCATGTTGTCCCAGATGTCGCCCTTGGTCTGGTGGCGGATCTGGTAGCGGCCGATGAAGCCGAGCGTCGGATCGTCGTCCATTTCGGCCGGGTCGGCTCCGTCGCGCCATTCGAAACGCGAGAAACGCTCGTGGACGATGACGCCCGAAATCTTGCCCGAGCCGTAGGGCAGGCGCGTGCCGTCGCTGCGGTAGGCGCAGTTGGTGTTGGTCAGCATGTACATGTCGTCGCCGTTGATGTCGCGCACGAGCAGCGGGTATTTGCTGATGCGGCTTGCGCCCGTGCCGATCGCATAGCCCTCGTTGATGGGCGTGATCGCGCCTTTGCGTACGGGGAACTCGACGTCCTTCAGGGTGACGTAGGTGTAGATGTCGTCGTCGGTGAGCTGGCTCATCCACTTCTCCTTCACGGGAACGTCCGATGCCGAACCCGCAATGCGCGAAATGACCATCGCCTTGGTGACGTTGCGCAGTTCATAGCGGTCGGGGGTCTCGACCAGGTAGCCCGAGGCGCCCTGAATGAGGATCTGCACGTGGTCGTACTGTTCGAAGACGTTGTCTTCGGCCGTGGCGGTCTGGACGGCGATGCCGTATTTGCCGTCGTAGGTTTCGAGGTAGACGGTCCGGTCCGATATGCTGTAATCAATCTTTGCGGTCGTGCTTTGCGTGTTCTCGCCCGCATTGTGGCTCTTGGTGTTGCTCACCACGATGCCTTCGAGGATGACGTAGTCTTCGACCTTCTTGTTCATGGCATACGTTTGGCGGAACTCCTCGAATGTGATCTGACGTCCGAGGGTCTCCTTCGCCGTGCGCTGCAGGAGGTTGAATTCGACGGAGACGGTCTCCTCCCAGCCGTCGGTGAAGGAGAGCGACACGGTAGCCGAACGCGGGATTTCATCTGCGGCGTTCGCCTCGGTCGTGATGGACAGACTGCGCTTTTCGCTCTCGGAATCCACGATTTCGAGACTCTCGATCCAATCGGCGTTGTCGGCCTTGGCATATTCGATGTCGACCGTGATCTCCGAGAAGGGAATGTTGGTCTCGATCGGCGAGATGTTCTCGCCGCCGGCTCCGGCGACGATGACGGACGAGTTGGCGAACTCGATCTTGGCGTCCACGAGCGCCTTCTGCTTGACGTAGACCGTGTCGCGGCGCGCGTCCACGTCGGAGCAGAGCACGAAGCCCGCTTTGCGTTTGAAGCCTTCGTTGAATTCGCATTCGGCGGTGATGGCGCCCTTTCCGTCCTCCGTCTCACCGCAGGTCAGGCTGATCCAGTCGGCCTGGTTGATGCGCTCGATATGGAAGGCGCTGTTGGCGTAGATGTCGATGTCGAACGTATTCGCATCGGCTTCGACGACGAACTCCTTCTTCAGCGCGCCCAGTTTGACCAGGGCCAGATCGTCGGCGTCGTCGACGCTGCAGGCCGCCGAGGCTGCGCATACGGCCGCAATGCCTAAAAATTTAAATATCGATTTACGACAGTTCATATTCTATACGTTTTATTCGTTGTTGTTTGTTCCGGCCGTGCGCGGCGGACGGTGCATCCGCCGCGCGACCGCAATTCGTTTAGTTGTAGCGTACCGTTATCGTTCCGATACGGGCCTGGCTGTTACCGGCCGCAACGGACGGCGTCAGCGTTCCCTTCTCGATGCCCAGCGCCGTCAGGTAGTTCGAAGACGTGGCTTTGGGGTCGATGTCGGTAACCTTGTCGGCCACCTGCAAGCGCAGAACCACTTTCTCCCGGCCGAAGCAGTCGGCGGGCAGTTTGCGCAGGTGCTCGGTGAAGCCCGGGGTCGAATCCTGCGACGTGGTCGACCACCACGTGATCGAACGCTTCTTGATGATCGGGCTGTCGGGAACGGCCTGGAACGTCGCTCCGCCGTCGACCGAATAGAGCAGGTTCCAGTGCGCCGGGCCGGAGAGGGTCGTGTTGCTCATCGAGCCGTGGCCCCAGACGATGCCGAAGACCATGTTCGAACCACTGATTCCCTGCGTGGAGAACGAGATGTCGAAGTATTTGCCCTTGTCGGCGTCGAAATCCCACCATTGCTGGGTGAACGTGATGCCGCCGTTCGCCACCAGACCTTTCTGTTCGGAGGAGGCGCCTCCCTTGCCCGAGCAGACGACGTTGTTGAAGTCCGCTGCGGCACCCTGCGTGGCGCCGTATTTATTGATCTCGCCTTCGCCGATCTCCGGTATGAGGTCGGTCTTGCGGTCGTTCCAGTTCCACTCGACGACGGTTTTCGAGAACGGTTCGTCGGTCAGCGCGATCTCCTCGGCGGTCATGGCGCGCAACTGGTAGCGGCCCAGGTCGCCGAAGCGGATCGGGGCGACGTCGTCAGCCACGACGATGCCGCGGAACGTGCCCGAACCCTGCGGTACGACGGAGTTGAAATCCAGGTCGCGGCCCGAGCTGAAACGCCGCCAGGGAGCGGCCGTATTGGTCAGCATGTAGATGGTCCGGCCCGTGTTGTCGTAGCACATCAGCGGGGCCACGTCCCAGCGCGGGGCGGTAGCCGTGCCGATCGGGTTGATGTTGTCCTTGAACGAATAGCCGTCGGTGCAGTTGGTGTAGGCGCCGTCCTTGCACATGATTTCGAGGTTGGTGACCGACACCAGCGTGAAGATGTCGTCGTCGGTGAGTTCGCCGATCGTCTTCGTCTTGACCGGAATCTTGAACTCGTCGGGCGTCGAGGTTTCGAGGATGTTGGCCGCGGTAAGTCCCGTGATGGTGTAGCACTCGGGGGAGTTCTTCTTTTCGAGCGTGGCCCCGTTCAGGGAGAGGCGCACCTTCGAGAAGCGGGCCGGCGTGTTGTCTTCGGAGGAGGCGAATTTCAGGCAGAAGCCCCACTTGCCGTCGAGGCTCTCGATATAGGCCGTCCGGTCGTTTTCGCCGCGGTCGAAGAAGAACTGTTTGGTCTGGGGACTCGAAACGACGTTCTTGCTGTCGGGGTCGCTGACGATGTAGCCTTCGATATACTGCTGGAGCGTGATCTCGCCCGGAGTCAGGGCGCGCACCGCGGCGAAATCGGCAGCGGTCGGGTAGGGCTTCTGGGTGATTTTGCACGAGGCCGAAACGGAGTTGCCGTGTTCGTCGGTGAAGTTGAGCCGGATCGTGGCGGTGCGCGGCTCCGAACCCTCGTTTTTGGCCAGCGAGAACGTCAGGCCGTCGTCGGTGATCGCGGGCTTCAGAATCCACTCGGCGCCCTCCGCGACGGGAACGTCGTACGCCACGTCGTAACCGATCTGGTCGGAGTAGGGCACGAGGTTGTTGGTCGTGGCCGGAACCGCGCAATCCTGGGCGTAACCTTCGTACGTTTCGGCATTGCTGTCCAGCTTGAGCGCCGGCAGGGCGATGCCCTGCGTGACGGTGAGCACCGATTTGGTGATCTCGCCCTTGGCGTCTTCGATGAAGAGGGTCAGATCGGCGATGCGCGCGAATCCGGAGTCGTTGTCCGTGACCTCGAACGTGATTCCCTTGTAGGTGGCCGAGACGTTGGAGATCCACGGTTCGACGGGCTGCGCCTGCGGTTCGTCGCCGCCTTCGCCTTCGCCGCCCTCTTCGCCCTCTTCGGCGCGGGTCAGGACGGTGACGGGATCGTTGGGCAGGCCGTCGTTGTCGTAATAGGTGACGCTGGCTTCCAGATCGTCGATGCAGTAGCGCAGGTTGGTGCTGATCGGCGTGAAGATCTGCGACCGGGACTTCAGCAGTGTAACCGCCGGTTTCGAGAACGAGAGCGAAGCGTCGGTGATGGCTCCGGCCTGCGAGAACATCACCGTATCGGTCAGGGAACCTTTCTCGAACACGACGCCGATCTTTCTCGAAATGCCGTAGTTGGCCGAATAGGTGAATACGATTTCGTTATTGCCGTATCCCTGGAGTTTGTTGAGGGAGGCCCACTTCACGGGACGCGTGAAGCGCGCCGTCCAGTCGCCGTTCGAGTAGACCAGCACGTGCGTCGAGCCGGCATCCTTGGTCAGGGAAAGTTCGCGCGCCGAGACCGCCAGAGGCAGGTCCAGCTCGAAATCCTCCTGGCAGCCGGTCAGGGCCGTCGTCAGGGCCGTCAGGGCGATCAGTACGCCGGCGACCGATCTTTTCTGTTTATTGAATATTGTTTTCATTCGTCTGAAAGTTTCGGATTATTACAAGCCGTAAGCCTTGTATTCGTTGTTGTCGAGGTTGTTCTTCGAGTAGGTGACCTCCGTGTCGGGAATGGGATAGTAGCGGTGGCACGGTTTGATCCGGCTGTTAGCCGTGTTGAGTTGCAGATAGGCGTAGTCGCTGTTGTCCGTTACGGCTTCGTACCAGATGCCCCAGCGGACCAGGTCGTACTTGCGCTGGAATTCGCCGAAAAGCTCGCGGGCGCGCTCGTTGCGGATCTCCTCCTCGAGGCGCGCGGGGGTGCGGAAGGTGTACTTGGACAGATTGGCGCGCGTGCGGGTCATGTCGAGGTATTCGACCGCCTTTTCGTAGTTTTCCTTGTAGAAATAGCACTCGGCCATCATCAGCAGCGCGTCGGCATAGCGGAAGACCTTGTAGTTGTTGCCGTCGTTCGAGGCCTGCATGTTCGGACACCAGAACTTCGGTCCGCACCACGGGCGGGTGTTGGTGCTGTTGAACGTCTTGTCCTCGTATCCCCATGCCATGTTGTACTTGGCGCGGATGTCCTTGCCCATTTTGGACTGGAGACCCTGGCTGAAATAGACGTTCGGACGCATCGCCGACCAGACGGTCGCCTGGTCGCCCAGTTCGGGAATCTCCACGCCGTCGTAGACCGCCGAATTGGCCGCACGCGGGTAGGGCTGGCAGATGCAGGCTACGTTGGACGTGTAGGTAAGGGCGCCCTGGGTGTAGGTGTGCTGAATTTCCATGATCGACTCCGGGGTGTTCTTGTTCCGGAACAGGATATTCTCGGCGTAGTCGTACTGCGACAGCGGACCGTAAATCGTTTCGATCTGCTCCAGCGCGTCCAGCGCCACGTCCCACTGCTTGTTCCACATGGCCATCTTGGCGATGAGCATGTAGGCGCAGGAGGCTCCCAGACGATTGGCCTCGTTGTCGTAGGTGCGGGTTTGGGCGGCGAGGGGAGCTATCGACTGAAGGTCTTCGATGACTTTGTTGCGGGTCTCGTTGGCGTCCATGCGCGGCAGCACCTGAATCCGGCTCAAAACCTCGTTGTCCGTAACGTCGTCGAAATAGAACGGAACGTTGCCGAAGAAGCAGGTCAGCGTCCAGTAGAAGAACGCCCGCAGGGTTTTCGCCTCGCAAAGCAGCTGGTGGTACTGCTCCTCGCTGATCACCTCGTTTTTATAGGCGCGCTCGATGCCGTTGACGGCGAAGTTGCAGCGCTGTACGCCGAGGTAGCCGTTGCGCCAGACCGTCGAACCCATGCGCGGCACGGCGGGCGAGATGTCCAGGCTGGCGTCGAGCGTTCCCGACGGGCAGTAGGCGATGTCGGTGACACACTCGGTGGCGATCATGTAGGTATAGGTGTAGATCGACTTGATCGGAATGTAGCATCCGTTTACGACCGACTGGCATTCCGAAAATTTGCGGAAGAAGTCGTCGGGATTCGAGATGCCCGATGTGTCTTCGTCCAGCGTGCATGCCTGAAACGAAAGCATGGCCATGGCCGCGGCCGTGTAGAATATATGTTTGAGTTTCATCGTCTTAATTCTGTTAGGTTAGTATCTCAACTGAAGGCTGAATATGATGGTGCGGGGCTTGGGATAGGCGCCCAGGTCCATACGGCGCAGCGTCGACGAGGTTCCCTCGCTGGAAACGTCGGGGTCGAATCCGTTGTACTTTTTCCACAGAAAGAGGTTTTCGCCCGATACGCTCAGGGTGAGGTCTTTCATCCACGAGCATTTTTTCTTGAGGTCGAACGTGTACGACAGCGTGACGTTCTTCAGCCGGAGGTACGAAGCGTCGTGGATCATAAAGTCGCTCGGAAGCGCGGCGTCGCTTTTCGCTCCGGCCCGCGGAATGTCGGAATTCGGGTTCCGGACGGGATGCCAGGCGTTCAGCATGTAGCGGTACTGGTTAGCGAACTGCGAACCGGCCATGTAGATTTCCGAATAGTTGTAGATCTTGCCGCCGAGCGAGTAGGCGAAGTAGACGCCCAGCTTGAAACCGTGGATGTAGAACGTGTTCTGCAAACCTCCGTACAGATAGGGGTCGGCGTTGCCCTGGTAGATCAGGTCTTCGCGCGAGAGCACGCCGTCGTGGTTGGTGTCGTAGTAGCGCGGGCCTCCGTCGGTGTTGGCCGGGCTGACGTAGGTTTTCGTCACCGCGTTTTCCTCCCGTTCCTCGGCGCTCTTCCACGTGCCGCCGTATTTGAATCCCCAGAGCGAGTTGAGCGGGTAGCCCTTGACGTAGCCGTACATCATGTAGGGGTTGTTGCCCGGCGAGTTGTAGGCCGAAATGAAGTCCTCGGAACCGATGTCGTCGACCTTCTGTTCGTTGTGCGACAGGGTGAGCGTCGTCGACCAGTGGAACTTCGGGCGGACGATGTTGTGGCTCTCGACCGACAGCTCGATACCCTTGTTCGAGGTCGAGCCGATGTTGGTCCAGCGTGACGTGTAACCGGTTTGGGCCGCAACGGCCAGCGACATCAGCAGGTCGGTCGTTTTGGATTTGTAGGCTTCGGCCGTGATGTTCAGGCGGCCTTTGAACATCGACCAGTCGATCGCCACGTTGTAGGCCGTGGTCTTCTCCCACGTGAGGTCCGGGGAGTCCAGGCGGCTGCGGTAGAACGCCACGGGCTGCGATCCGTCGAACAGATAGCCGCCCGTCGTCGAGGAGAGGGTGGCGAGCGAACGGTAGGTGCTGATCGCGTCGTTACCCGTCAGACCGGCGCTCAGGCGCAGCGACAGGTCGTCGATCCAGTTGCAGTCCTTCAGGAAATTCTCGTTCGAAATGTTCCACTTGAGGGCGGCCGACGGGAAGAACGCCCACTTGTTGTTGGCCGCGAAGTTCGAGGCTCCGTCGTAACGTCCCGTCACGGTCAGGTAATAGCGCGACTTCCAGTTGTAGTTCAGACGCGCGTAGACCGACGTTTTGGTTTTCTTCGAGTAGGAAGTGCCCGCCGAATAGGTCTCTTTGTCCTGCACGGCGTTCATGTTGTTCCACAGGATGGCGTCGTCCATGTAGCCTTTGCCGCTCAGGTTGAAATCGTGCGAGGCGAAACTGTAAGCCGAGAAACCGCCGAGAACGTCGAACGAATGGCCGTTCTTCTCGAACTTGTAGCCGGCCGTGGTCTCCCACGAGAACGAGTGCTCGTCCCACTCGGCGCGGTAGGCCTCGCCGCCTTCGTTCTCGCCTTTCAGGGGAAGGGTTCCCGGATAGTAACGGTAGGTATGCCGCTGGTAGAGATAGTAGGAGAAGGTGCTGTTGATCGTGAAGTTCTTCACCGGCTCCAGTTTCAGCGTGAAGGCGTGGTTGTTCGAGTGGCGTTCGAGGTAATAGGTGTTCAGGTCGATCAGCGCACGCTGCGTGTTGATCTTCTGCCCGTTGTAATACAGCGGGTTATACGTGTCGTTCGGCTTGAGCAGCGGTGACAGATACTGGGCGCTGCTGTACCAGGCCGTTCCGCCGATGGAGGATTTGTTCTGGTCGTTGTGACGCCAGGTGTACGAACCCGTATAGCCGACTTTCATCCATTTGAACAACTGGCGTTCGAGGTTGATACGTCCCGTGAAACGCTGCTGGCCGCTGTCCTGGATGATACCTTCGGTGTCGTTGTAGGAGAACGAAGCGTAATACGACGATTTGTCGCTGGTTCCCGACAGCGAGAGGGCGTAGTTGGAATAGAGGGCCGTGCGGGTGATCTCGTTGATCCAGTTCGTCCCTTCGCCCAGCGAGAGCGGGTCGGAATAGACCGAACCGGAGAGGGGCGTGTCCTTGCCTACGTCGGGGTGGTTGGCGTCGCTGCCGAAATAGGCGTAGTCGTTGCGGTACTGCGCGAATTCCGACGCGTTCATAATGTCGAGCTGACGGGGCAGTTGGGAGAAGCCCATGTCGGTCTTGAAGGTGATGTTGACCTTGCCCTTGGAGCCGAGACCCCGTTTGGTGGTGATGAGGATGACGCCGTTTGCGCCGCGCGAACCGTAGATCGCCGTCGAGGAGGCGTCCTTGAGGACGGATATGCCTGCGATGTCGTCGGAGTTGATGTCGTTCAGGTCGTGGATGGCGTCCATCACGCCGTCGACGACGATCAGCGGCTCGTTCGACGCGTTGATCGAGCGCGTGCCGCGGATGCGGATGGTGGTCGTGGCGCCCGGCTCACCGGTGGTCGACATGAAGTCGGCTCCGGCGATACGTCCCTGAAGGGCGTTGTCGACCGAAAGAACCGGTACGTCCTTGATGTCGTTCATCTTGACCGTCGCGACCGAACCGGTCAGGTCCTTTTTGGCGACCTGGCCGTAACCGATGACCACGATTTCGTCGATGTCGGTGGAGGAGTCCTTCTCCATCCTGACGGTGAAGTTCGTCCGCGAACCCACGTTCAGGGTCTCGGTCTTGTAACCCAGGTACGAAATCTGGAGGCTGTCCGAAGGCTTGGCCTTGATGGTGAATTTGCCTTTGACATCGGTGACTGCGCCCTGCGTGCCTTTGACGACCACGACCGTGGCGCCGATCAGCGGGTTGCCGTCCGGGTCGAGGACGGTTCCGCTGACAGTCTGGGCCTTTTGTTGAGCCGTTGCCGGCGCCGTGTGCGCCGCGAGCAGTATCAGTACCGCCACCAGCGACATCACTCGGACGGATGCTCTTATTGAGTGAAGAATTTTATTCATTTTAGGCTTTTTTTTGTTGAAACGACTTGTTCCTCTTTTTTACTCTTGTTCCTCCTCGTCGAAAGGCGCTCCCAGGATGATGTCCTTACCGCTGCCGTTGTTTTCGGCAAAGTAGTCCTCTTCGACCTTCTGCAGACGGCGGATGTAGAAATTGTCGAGGTAAATGCGGTTGTTGACGGCGGAGTTCTGCGTGAGGGGGCCGCAGATGATGCGGACCCGCGTGTTGGCCGTAATCGGGTTGGCTTTCGTGCCGGCGACGAAGACGAGGAAATCGTGACCCTCCCACATGTCTTCGGGGAACTCCTCGCTCGAAATGTCGTAATAGCCGGCTTCGAGGTCGATCGTGGTCTTTTCGGATTGGGCGAAATCACGGATGACGCCCCCGCCGAGCACCTCGACCGTGATCTTGTTGTCGTCCCGGGCGCCGGTCATGTAATCGGTGAAGGCCACGGCGCGGAACGAAACCATCAGCAGCGAGTCGCTGCGGAGCGTGTTGGTGTAGGGCGAAATCAGGTCGGCTCCGTGGCCCTTGTCGTCGCCCAGTTTCAGGTAGCCGTTCTTGCCGTAGCAGTGGGCGACCTCCTCCCCTTCGATCGTCGTGGACGTGAACCCGAGGTTTTTCTGGGCCGTGGTCCAGTTGTCGATCGGGGTTTCGCCGTCGGTGAAGCGCGGGTCGGTCTTGCCGTACTTCAGGGTCGCGAAATCATTGCTCACGCGGGCCGTGGAGCCTTGGTGGATGGGGATTATCCGGTTGTAGTTCAGTTCGCTGTCGGAGGCTGCCAGAATCAGCATGCCCGTGCGCCGCGTGTAGTAGCTCGACGTCGTGCTGCGCCGGTTGGCCTTCAGGGTTATCACGCGAAGCCCCGTCTGGGGGTCTGTCGAAGAGTAATCCACCACCTTGGCCCACGGCGTCGCTGCGTCGTCTTCCCACGTCGCGACAAAGTCGATGTTGGCGTCCACGTAGAGTTTGGCGAGACCGCCTTTCACGCCGACGATGCCGGCGTCGATAGGCTCTTTTGCGATCGGGTCCGCGTAGACCTTGATCGATTCGTTACGATCGGAGTTCGAATGCGTTTCACACGACGTGATGCCGATTGCCGCCGCGATTAATGCGGCTCCGGCCAATCCGCGTGAAAAACGGACGAAACCCTTCGTCAGGAATGTTTTTCTCATAATTGGTAAAAAGGTTAAGATTGGGTTTTATTTATTTGGGGTCGGTTGATCGACGGGAGGTCTACTGTTTCAGCTCGAAGTCCGCCAGGATCGGGCGGTGGTCCGACGGGTCGTAGAAGTTGGACACGTAGGGGCTTTGGGTCGCCGTGGTCCACTTGTCCATGACGGTCAGTGCGTTCACTATGCGGGCGTACATCGAGGGCGACGCATACATGTAGTCGATACGGGCGTTGCCGTAAGTCGACGATATGAAGCTTCCCGGGTAGCGTTCGGCGATGATGTCCTTGAGGTCGGTATGGTCCAGAATGTGGTTGTGGACCAGCAGCCGGGTGTCGTTCTCGGGATAGCCGTAGTACCAGTTGTCGGCGCGCGACCGCGAGTTGAAGTCGCCCATCATCAGCCAATCCTGACAGGAGGCGTACGCGGGATTGTTGACGGTCTGCGCGCAGATGTACTTGATCTCGAATTCGCGGTACTTGTCGCCCTCCTTGTTGGCGGCGCTCGCCGCCTGATCGGCCGAGCCGACTCCGAATCCATAGGCCTGCGGCCACGTGTGGAGCGTCACGATGTTTATCGTCCGGCCCTTCACGGTAACCCGCTGAATGGCGGCGCCGTGGGACACGGGCTTGCCCGCCTGGTCCGAATCGGTTATTTTCAGCAGCGTCTCGATCGGATATTTCGACGTGATGGTCTGCGGATAGTTGTCGCGCCAGCCGCCGACGGCCGTGTAGGCGTGGCCGTAACGGGCCGCCAGTGCCGCCCAGCCGTCGGGCAGGAACCGGGCGGAGGAGGCTTGCGCCGAATTCGTATTGTCCTTGTAGATGGTGGCCGATTCGCACCATACGCAGATGTCGGGATCGTATTTCTTCACCCACGCGACGAAGTTGTTGTAATTGTTCGCCTGGTCGGACCACATGCCGTTCTGGATGTTCCAGTAGAGCACGCGCAGGTTGTCGGAGCCGCGGCCCATCTCGCCGAGCGCACGGACCTCGATATTGTCCACGTAGAAGCCGTGCACGCCGCTGCTCACGTCGTTGCCGGCCCAGTAGAGCATCGTGCCGTCGGTCGCGTTGTTTACGACGACCTCCACGTTGTGCCACTTCTTGACGGCCGCTTCGCTCGACGGGAGCGTTACGTGGCTCTTTTCGACGATGTATCTCCCCGAGGCGCTCGTGTAGCCCGAATTGTCGGCCGTCAGGGCGATGCTCTTGCCGTCGACGGAGGCCGATGCGATCATGCCGCCGTTCACCACCTGGAACAGCAGGAGGTCCGTCGATCCGTACTGGTAGCAGAAATCGAACGAAACCTTCACGGAACGTATGCCGTCGATGGATTTCAGGGCTGCGGTCTGGAAAATGCCCCGCCCTGTGTTACCTGTGCCGCAAGCCAGATAGCCCTGGTATTCCTGGCAGCGGAACATATAGGTATAGTCGGCGATATTGCGGCTCGCGACGTACGAATCGGACATCAGGTGGGACGTGCCGACCGTTTTGCCGCTGATCTCGTCCCACGTGTTCGACTGGATGAACGCCGAGCCGGGGTTGTTGTAGGCGACCTTCTCGAAGGAGTTCGCATAGCCGTCGCGTCCGGTTCCCGTACCGGGGGTGACGGCTTCGGCCGTCGGGGCGTATCCCGTCGACTCCTGGCCGCCCATGATGTTGCCGCCCCAGACGAAATTGTCGAAACTCTCGTAAAACACCAGGTCGGCGTCGGGGGCGTATTTCAGCGTTACGGACGTGGCCTTCCCCGCCGTCAGCTGCGCAGTCGTCAGCGTGTGCTCCATGGCGCGGTGCTCCGAATCGGAAATGGTGATTTTCAGGCCCGACGGATAGTCGCCCGGAGCCAGCATCACGTAGAAATGTTTCGGCGTGCCGCTCTCCAGCGAGACGCATTTGCCGTTGTCGGTGCAGTTCAGCACGGCGAAACCGACACCGCCGGTGATTGAGAGGTAGCCGCGCGAGGGCAGGAAATTCGCATAGCCTGCCAGGGGGCTTTCTGCGAGGTTCTCGACCTTCACCGAGGCGATTTTGGCCGACCCGGTCAGGGCCAGGTCCAGCACGGCGAAGGCGTCGTCGAACACCAGCTTGTTGCCGTTCTCCTTGGTGTAGGAGCCGTACATGGGATACGATTGCAGCGATGCCGCCGTGGCGGCCCAGAACTGCGAGTAGGGCAGTTTCACGTCGGCATAGGCCGAAGAGCCGTACCAGCCGGAGGAGCCTGAATTGGTCAGGATGGCGTTGTAGGTCCCGGAGCTCGAAGCGCTCGCCTCGACGTAGTAGCGGCCGTTTTCATCGCTTTCGACGGCATAGGATTTTCCGTTGACCGAGACGAGCGATTTGCTCCATGCCCGTTCGCCGGTTCCCATGGCCTTGCGGACGGAATTTTCCGCCTCACGGAGATAGAAACGGACTTTGCCGTTCACTACCTGTATGTCCTCGTATTCATCGCCGCCGCCCGGATTGTCGGGTCCGTCGGGATCGTCGACATGTTTGTCTCCGCTGCTGCACGCCATGCAGAGACACCCGGCCAGCAACAGCGCCGGCTTCAGGATGAAGTTCAGGGATTCTCGTAGATTTAGGGTCATAGTTTCGTGTTTTATGGTTGGGTGAAAAGTTGTCGGCTGCCGGTCGGACACAATGAAAAACGCGTGCATATTGCCATATACGGCAATATGCACGCGTCAATCGCGGGCGGTGACGGTTTACTTAACTCCGGGTATTCGGCGCGGCGAGGGGGGGGGGAAATTTATAAGTTCCCTGCGGCACGAGCAGGCTCGTGCCGTAACCGGACGGCGGTGATCGAATAATCGGCGGTAAAGTAAATTCACGGCTCTAATTTTGATCGTTTTTTTATCGGAAATGAGTTTCGAAAAGATTCATTCCCGAAAGCAAATGTAACTAAAAAAATGTTATCGGGCAAATAGGATGCCTGAAAAATAATCGTTTTTTAACATTTTTGCTGCTTTTCGTGTTTCGATTTGGGGAGAGGACCGTTCGGCGTGGCTTTTCGTTTGAAAGGAATGTCCGGAGGGGAACCGCGGATTCTGCGGCCCGTTCGGAACGGGGAGAAGCGCGCCGGCAAGAGACGGAAAAGCCCCGCATTCGGGGAATGCAGGGCTTCGTTGAGCTACCAGGATTCGAATCTAGAGTAATATTTCTGATAATCAATGTCTTATGTAGTGTATCTTACTCCGGTCCAACGATTCGTCCTTTTGTCTCGAAATATGATGTTCCCTGAAAATGAATGCAATAGCATGAAATTTTAGAAAAAAGGGATTCGAAGATTTGGAGGTATAAATAATATTGTTTTACTTTGCATTCGAAATACAAGTTCTTGCTATTTGAGTTAAGAACTATTCAGCGGACTACGGGAGTGGTTGGCTGACAGAGGAAAGTAAATCGATTGAAAAAGATCGGGCAATGTTTCCTCCCATGTGTAGAAAAACAGTGCAGTGACTGTTTCTTTGCGCATCTTTTTTTGTCCAGTTCTGGACGTGAGTTTCACTGCTATATCAGTCATAGTAATGTCTGATGAAAAGGTCTTTATTTTTCATAAAAACATGCAAGAACATGTAAATTTAACCAATTTGTCGGCACAAGTAGAGTTGCTGGCAACACAAATTAGAAAAAATGATGAGGAAATTATTTACGATCTGACCGATCTTATGAGAATCCTCAAAGTTTCGCGGCGCACCCTTTTTACGTGGATTTCGGAGGGTATTTTGCCGACGAAAATGCTTGGTAAGAAGCACTATATTTCCAAGCGTGATTTGATGGCTTTAATCGAAGGCAACCCTGCGTTGCAGAAAGGAGGGCGCCATGAGTAACGCTATCGAAGATTTTAAAGGTGCTGCTGAGGTAGGTATCACTCCGGATGACAACCCCGGATTGGAGGCTTTTGTAGAGGGTGCAGGCGAAATGCCTGCTCCCCAGCCTGCTATGGAGTTGGTAAAGCCTGAGAAGAATACAGATAATGTGCTTTTGCAGGTTCAATTGTATTTGAAATCCAAATATGCATACCGATATAATCTCGTGTTGCATAAGACAGAATGTCGTTGTTTGGCAAAGACTGAGGAGCAATTTCATGATATGAACGACTACGAGTATAATAGCCAACTATGCGAGATCAAATTGGCCGGAATACCATGTTCGAAAGATACTCTTCGGACGTTATTGGCGTCGAGTTTTGTGCCTGCCTACGATCCTTATTTATCTTTTATCAAGGAGTTGCCGCAATGGGATGGTGAAGATCATATTAGGGCTCTTGCCGATACCATTCAGACAACCCGACAGGATTTTTGGCGATTCTGCTTCACTAAATGGTTTGCAGCAATGGCGATATCGTGGCGAGAACCGAATGTTATTAATCATACGGCAATCGTATTACAGGGAAAGCAGGGCGTGGGAAAGACTACATGGTTAAGTAACTTGATACCAAGTGCATTAAGTCGTTATGCCTATACTGGAAAGGTTAGTGTAACGGATAAGGATACGCTTGTGAAACTTTCGGAATGTGCGATTATTATTATGGATGAGTTAGAAAACATGGCGAGAAATTTCGATGCTCTGAAAGAAATGATGACGAAATCGGATATTTATATGCGCCGGGCTTATGGTTATACGCATGAAAAATATGTGCGTAGAGCCTCTTTTGCGGGCTCAATTAATTATTCTGATTTCTTACATGATATGTCCGGTAATCGCCGTTTTTTGTGCTTTGAGGCGCAGGATATTAATTATCAATCTACTGTTAATCTCGAACAGGCCTATGCGCAAGCATTGTACATGGTAAATGAGGGGTTTCGCTATTGGTTTAATTTAGAGGAAATTGCTGAAATTGAGCGGAATAATGAAGCCTTTCGTGCGGTTTGCGTGGAAGAAGAACAGTTGTTTGCGTTTTACGAGCCTTGTAAGGAACAAGATGAAGATGCTCGCTTTATGATGACCTCGGATATCAATAAAAGCTTGTTGCATCTGTCAGGCTTGCATAGGCTTTCGGAACAGAAGCTTGGTCGAGTGTTGAAAAGGCGAGGATTCCTTCGTGTGAAACGACAGGAGCGTTATGGGTATATCCTGAAATTAAGAAATCCAGAGCCCCTCAACTCGCTCGAATCTCCGGTACCTCGTGCAGATGTTCAGGAAGAGAACGGCCCGACTGAAAAGCCGATTAGGCGCTCTGTGGCTTATGGTGTCAAAGCATTACCGAAAAACGCATAAATTTAAATAGTAGGAGAGGGCTTTTGGGCCCTCTCCTTTGTTTAAATGGGTAGGCAAGGTAAGCATAATTTCTTAACTCCACCATTTCAGCAGGTATCCGAAGAATACCTTGTAGAATAGCCGTATCATATCC
>OGOK01001010.1_pt1 | contig 21296 bp, 18 predicted proteins | sample 1552661 | NCBI WGS metagenome assembly OGOK01 (sample SAMEA2580172, study PRJEB22360) | human gut metagenome | biome: human gut; feature: human-associated habitat; material: faeces | place: Denmark | collected 2008/2010
CCCGAGAGTATGTAATCCCCCGCAGAGAAAACGATCCCATCCACTCCGTCCTCCATGGCCTGCCGCACCATCTCATTCTGGGTCACATAATCTTCTTCCGATTCCGGGCCGTTAAACGTAACATTCAGATTGTATTCCGTAGCCGCCGCCCGGGCACCCGCAAAGACACTTTTAAAAAAGGCGCTCTCCGTGGACTTCACGATCATAGCCACCTGGGTTTTCCCTGTCTCAGCTTCTTTTCCGCAGCCACTCATGCTCATAAGAAGCAGGACACCCGCAGCCAGCAGGGACAGTATTTTTTTCATTTTCTGTTTTCTCATACTTTCTCCCATCCTGCCGCTGCATTTTCTTCCACCTTCGGCATCCGTATGATCACAGTAGTGCCTTCATCCAGTTCGCTTTCTATGGAAAGACCGTACTCTTTTCCGAAATAAATCTTAATCCTGTCGTTGACGTTCTTGATGCCGATGCCAGAATTATCTCCCGGCTCCTTATGAAGGATCGACCGACACTGTTCCTCTGACATACCGACACCGTTATCCTCCACCCGGAAGACCACATCTTCCCCTTCGCTGTAGATGCGGATCAGAATCCGTCCTTCATCCACCATGCGGTCCAGTCCGTGATAGATGGCATTTTCGATAATGGGCTGCAGGGTGATCTTGTTACAGTAATATTGCAGACAGTCCTCTTCCACCTGAAACTCATAGGAAAACTGATTCTTATAGCGGAAATTCTGGATCTTTAAATAGCTTCTGGCATGCTCTACTTCTTTTTCAATGGGGATCAATTCGTGCCCCTTGCTGATACTGATACGAAACAGTTTCGCCAGAGCATTGACCATCTCCACGGCATCCTGACACCTTTCTTCCTCGCAGAGCCACCCGATGGCATCCAACGTATTATATAAGAAGTGGGGATTGATCTGGGCCTGCAGAGCCTTTAACTCCGTTTTGCGCAGGGAAATCTCTTCCTGACGTACCTGCTTCATCAGTTTCTGGATTTTTCTTACCATGTGCTCGTAGGACTGTGACAGTGCCTCGATCTCCGTGGTGCCTTCCACAGGCTGATAAACATATCCCGCAGCATCCTTTTCGAACTCTTCCATAGCCCGGATCAGACGCTGCACCGGATTGGTCACCAGTCTGGATACCAGAACACTGACCACCATGGTCGTCAGCAGAATGATTGTCAGCATGACACAGATGTTTCCCACCAGTTCCATCTCTTTGGCCGTCACCAGTTCACTGATATAGCTGACACCCACCACCTTCCAGTTACAGTTATCCAGCGCCAGGACACTACAGATCAGTTCTTCGGTCTCAAAGGAACCGTTGTGGCTCAGATCCAGTCCCTCCGTGGCTTCCGTCTTAAGACCCGAATACAGCAGCTGCTGTTGGGGATGATAGATGATCTCTCCATTACTGTCTGTGATAAAGCAGTAGCCATGCTGTCCGATTCCCACATCGTCCACATAATCCGATATTTTGGAGAAACGGATATCAATGACTACCCGCAGCTTCTGTCCGTCTGCTCCGGGAATCTCCTGTAAGACCGATACCACCCAGGGATAATAGTCCTGCAACAGAGATTCCACATGGGGTTCCGACAGATAGAGTACCCCGGGGCTGTAGGAATCCAGTTCGATATAAGACAGATCCTTCAGATAATGTTCCTTCAGAGTATGAGTTCCCGTATGGGAATCCACCAGCTTCCCCTGCTCATCATAGATATAGACCGCCACCAGATCCGACCGGACACTGCAAAGAGTCTCCAGTGTCTGCCCGGTACTTCCGCCGCTCTTTGTCAGATCCTTCTCGATCAGACTCATGATCTCCTGCATATCTCCGATGTAGTTAGAAATGGTATTGGAAGCCTGAGTCACCGCCTGTTCACTGCTGGTATGTGCCGCCTGTTTCATACTTCCGACATAAAGAGAAAAAAAGTAAAAAGTGGACCACAACAAAAACAGGGTAACCAGTCCCACCACTAATGTCGTAATGATAAAAGAAAGGGACGTTTTTTGCTTCTTCATATCTTATTCTTTCTCCTGTCGCATGGCATTGGGAGATACCCCGCAATACTTTTTAAAGCAGTAGCTGAAATAATGCTGATCGCTGTAACCGCAGCGCTCCGCAATCTCCCGCATCTTCATGGAACTGCCCAGTACCAGTTCCCTTGCCGTTTCGATCCTCTTTTTCGTCAACAGATCCACGAAGCTTGACCCGGTCTCTTTTTTGATCAGGGCACTCAGGTAATTGGGGCTCACATGAATGCTGTTGCTGACGCCCACCAGAGACAGGGACGGATCCCCATACTCCTTGTCGATGATCTGCATGGCCTTTTCACACAGGATCTGGCTGCTCTTTTTCTTGCCCGCATTGACCAGTTCCCATACTTCCAGGCAAAGTGCCGTGAAACGATCCCTGGATTCCCGTATCGGACCTTCCAGCATGGCAAAACGCTGGAGCAGGGCGGAATCTTCTGTCACCGTATAGGCAATGCGGATCAGCGCCGAGGACATCCGGAAGATCAGGAATTTGCATTTCAGGGCAGCATCCTGCTGCACCTCCAGTTTGCCGAATACATCCTTCAGATAGTTTTCCAGTTCCTCTCGGGAACCACCACGGATCAGATTCTCCATCTGAGTAACACATTCCGCCGCCAGCTCCATGTCCATGGTGTTATCCCGCTCTTCATCGGCAATATAATGGATGCCGCTCTCTCCCGGAGTGCAATATCCCAATGCACTCATAGCTCCTCTGTAGGCCTCGTGGCATTCTCCCAGATGTTCTCTGATACGGCTGACACCGATATGACAATGCATTTTCAGAATGCGTTCCGTACTCTGTACCATCTCTCCCACGGCAATATGCAGATACCGGTCGAAGGTCGACGTGGTGGCCGCCAGCACTGCAATGATCCTGCCGTCCATGGCAAAAGAATAATGCTTCATATATTTTTGCAGTATCATATCCACGGAATGTACCAGTTCCGGTCTCGTACGGTTCTTCCCGTTGGTATCCTCCACCGTGATGGCCAGCACCGCATACTGAAAGGCATTATTACGATCCTTCAAAAAGCCGTTGCCAACCGCCTGTTCCTGTAAAAGTTCCTCCCGGTCCTGCCCCTCAAAGCTGGCATAATCATCTAGCAAAAGGGGCAGAAAAAACTGTTGCAGATCCGGATTATCATGTTTTCTGGCATCAAATTCCGCAAAGATTCCGTCGATCTTAAGCTTGATCTTCTTCAGTTCTTCCGTCAGATCCACCATAGTGATAGGTTTCAACATATAACTGATGATATTGTACTGGATGGCCTGCTGGGCATAAGAAAATTCATCGAAGCCGCTTAAGAAGGCGATCTGTGTGGTAGGACGTACCTCTCTGACCTGTCTTGCCAGCTCGATTCCGGAGACAAAAGGCATCCGGATATCCGTAAGCAGCAGATCCGGTTCCATCCTCTCCACCAGTTCCAAAGCTTCGATGCCGTTCTCCGCTTCCCCCACGACTTGAAATCCGATGCTCTCCCAGTCGATCTTCCTTATGATTGCTCTGCGTAATTCCTCTTCGTCATCTGCCACTACGATTGTATACATTGCTGTCCCTCTCTGGTATGTATTATTTTAAGGTAAGTATCTTCCCGGAAAACGCAATGGGAAGGGATATTTTTCTGGTACTGTTTTCGCCTGCAAACAGAATCTGGGCAATGCCGTCAGCCGATACGGACGCAATCCTGCCGGTTCCGTATTTCTGATGCTGTACTTCCCGTCCGGACTCACAGGCTGCGATGCAGGCCTCCACTTCCCGTGGCGGCAGCTTCTGCACCTTTTTGTCCGGTGTCTTTAGCAGCGAGCCTCTGATCCCGACAGCCGTACCGGTCTTTCTTACAGCGTTTAACGGCTTCGTTTTCTCAAACACTTCTCCTGAAAAAGCAGAGGTCAGATTCGGTCCAAAGGTAAATACATACAGCTGTTCCTTCGCTCTCGTCATTCCCACATAATAAAGCCTTCTCTCTTCCTCATAGGCATTGGCCTCCGGGGAATCCGGTACACAGCCCCTCCCCGGAATCTGGGAAGGGATCACTCCCGCCAGCATATCCGCCAGATACACTCTTGTGTATTCCAGTCCCTTGCTGGAATGGATCGTGGACAGGATAAAATTACTCTTCGGATCCCCGTAGCCCTCTCGCATCATCTCCTGCAGCTTCTGTAATCTTGCAGGGAAATCAAACAGGCTGTTCTCCTGATCTCCCAGGGCCTTTAATATATCCGCCTTGCCACTGTCCAACCCGTGGGTATCCATGAATTCCTGATATCCCATATAATTCAGGATCCGGTAGATAGCTTTTCCTGCTGACTCATACCGCATATTGTCCAGATGGGTAGCCAGTGCCTTGCACTGTTTTCTGGTGTAAACGGATACCTCATCCATTTCCGCCACCGTATCCAACAGTGTCAGTCGTCTGGTATTGGCATCCACCGCCTCCATGGCCGCCTTTTTGCTGATACCGGCTCCCATTTTGTAATAGATCCGAAGAAATGCCTCCCCATCCCATGGATCCAGAGACAACTGAATAAAATCACAGATATCGTTGACCACCGGATGGGAAAAGAAGGTCATATCCGAATTTTTCACCCGGCAGGACAATCCTTTACGTTCCAACAGATCAATGATGGGAAGTGCACTTTCGTTATTCCGGTATAATACTGCCGTCTCCTGTTCACAGTCCTGGGCTACTTTCAGCAGATAATTGTACTGTCCCTGTCTGGATACTGCCTTGATCTCTGTAACGCAGCCACCACCTTCTCTGGCCGCGGTCATCTTCTTCGGATGTCTGTTTTTATTCTTCTGGATCAGAGTATCCGCCGCCCGGACGATCTCCTGCCTGCTACGGTAATTGGTCTCCATGAGAAGGATCCCTGCTCCCGGGTGTCTGTCCTCAAAGGAGACAAGTGCCTGCGGGTAAGCTGCCCGGAAGCCGTAGATACTCTGGTCTTCATCTCCCACCATAAACAGATTCCGGCTCTGCGCCGCCAGCAGGTCGATCATATCATGCTGTATTTTCGAAGTATCCTGCGCTTCATCCACACAGAAATACCGATACTGCTCCCTGAAATGTGCAAGTACCTCAGGATACTGTTCCAGAATTCTGAGGGCGTAGATCATCTGATCATCGTAATCAATCATCTGCATCTGCCTGAGTTTCGCATTATAAGTACGGAATATCTCCGGGAATTTCTCCACATCCGTGTCCATATCCCGGATTTTCTCCGGTGTCAGACGCATATTTTTCGCATAGGTGATATCCAGCTGGGTCTCTTTGATATCATTTTCCGTGGCGTATTTCCCCGTTACTTCCAGAAAAGACTGTTTGACGGCCGCCGAGGCTTCCTTATCTGCCACCTGAAAAGGCGTTTTCCCGGTACGGTAGGCAAAATATTGCAGTACCTTCTGGGAGATGCCGTTGATGGTGCGAAACTCCAGCCGCTCTGCATCCGCTTCTCCGAACATCCCCGCAAACCGCCTGCGCATATCATTCGTTGCCGCCACCGTATAGGTCACTGTCAGGATCGACTCCGGTGTTATTCCCAGGCAATAGATCATATAGCCCAGTCTGCTGACCAGTACGGTGGTCTTACCGCTTCCTGGAACCGCAAGAAGCAGTACCGGACCTTCCGTAGCCTGTACCGCCTGCATCTGCTGTTCGTTTAACTGTATGTGATAGTTCCGTACAAATTCCGTAAAATTCAATTCATTGTCCCACTTTCCGCCTCCGGCATTTTTCTGCCTTCCTTTGTTGCTATCGGCTCACCGTCCAGTACTGCATCCAGAAGGATACCATTCTCATCGTAAGACAGTTTTAAGGAGAAAAAGGGGCGGTTCTCACGAAGCAGCCGGAAAAAGATCTTGTCCCCTTCCCAGAGATCCAGTTCCTCCACCTTATTGATCTCCACCCATTCCAGTGCTCCTTCGTCACACTCCCTCGGTTCCCCCGTAAATCCATCCGCCGTATACAGGCACATATACTCACAGACGTCCCGGTATAAAAAGGTGATGATTCCCCGGAACCGGTAGGCCGTCAGAGTATATCCTGTCTCTTCCTTTACTTCCCGGAGCACACAGTCCTCCGGGCTTTCGTCCGCCTCGAAATGACCACCCACGCCGATCCATTTGTCTTTGTTAATGTCATTTTCCTTCTTCACCCGGTGAAGCATCAGATATTTTCCGTCCTGCTCGATATAGCAGAGCGTGGTCAGATTTCTGAGCTGCTGTATACTCATTTTCTTTCTCCTCTATATCCCTATCCTCTGAAAAATCTGTCCAAAATTATTATTTCTTACAATGTTCCGCAATGGCTGCGATCGCTTTCTCCATCTGGAACGGTTCCGCCAGATGTGCATTCCTTCCGGCGGTCAGACATTTCTTCGCATCTTCTTCATACGTCAGCGCATTTTCCCTATTCCTCACATTACAAATCCATTTTTGCATTTGAATGTATATTTAATTTATTTTACCATGTTAACTGCCGGACGGCAACCTTATTGCTCCAGCATATTCTCAATAAAAATCCCATATCCTCTGGTACTGTCCTGCACGAGAACATGGGTGACGGCCCCTACGAATTTACCGTTCTGGATGATAGGTGCACCGCTCATTCCCTGGACGATTCCTCCGGTCAGGGCGATCAGGTCAGAATCTGTGACTTTCAGTTCGATTCCCCGGTTCACGTTGTCATGATCAAGATGAATGTCGGTGATCTCGATATCATAGTATCTGGTGGTGCCATCTACGGTACACAAAATCTGCGCCGGTCCCTTTCGGATCTCCTGTTTTAATCCAATGGGCATCGCCTCTTCCGTTCCCATTGCCAGTGCTTTGTCATTGCACTTGCCGAAGATTCCCCGGACACTGTTGCCGGTAATATCCCCCAGAATCCTGTCATCAGAATAGACGATCATTCCCGTCATTTCCCCCGGATGACCGGCCGTTCCCTTCTGAATGGAGATGATCTCCGTCTGGTACAGGGTTCCGTCATTCATTTCCATCAGGTTGCTGGTGTCCACATCATTGATTCCATGCCCCAGTGCTCCGAAATTTCCCTGACTGTCAATGTAGGTCATGGTTCCCACACCCTGGGCATTGTCCCTGACCCAGACACCAATCTTATATTTCTTCGTCTGATCCTGTACCGGATCGATTTTAACATCAAAATATTCTTCGCCCCGCCGGATCGTCAAAATCGCTGCTTCTCCATTACCGTTTTCGATCCGGGTGATCAGATCATCCTTGTCCGCCACTTCCGTGCCGTTCAGTTTCACCACATAATCGCCGCTTTTCAAAATATGTTCCGCCGGAGCCACCTTCTCCCCGTTGACAGAACGGAACTCTCCGGTACCTATGACCATTACCCCTTCGGTCTTGACATAGATTCCGATGGGAACACCTACCGGGATCAGCTGCTGATCCTCGATCACCCGGATCCCCACCTGCTTAAAAGGCAGGATCCCGAACAGCTTCACCTGCATCTCAAGGCTGTCCGTCATTCCGGTCTTCATAGTCACCGGCTGACTCAGATCCAGTGTCACGGCACCTTGGGGAATATTACTGGTTCCCTGTTCACTGACACTTAAAATCTCACCTTTTGCGGGAATATCCAGTGCCAGTGATTCCTCCGATTCCGCCCGCATATAAATAACAGAAGGAATACTGCTGTCCACCAGATAATAGCTGTAGCCAAAGAGTCCCATACCGGCCAGGATAAGGGCAGCACAAAGGCAGGCCCGGTAAATCCGCAGTCTGCGCACCTTCTGTTTCCAGAGCTGCAAAATGATGACTGCATCTTCTCCTGCCTGCCTTTTTACTTTTTCCGTTTCCGTAATCCATAGCTTCATACACATTCCCCCACTGAACTTCTGTCATTGCTGTATAGGGTATAGTGTACGTCACATTCCTATTTTTAATCTGTGATCACCGGGATTTGCGGTTTACAGTTTTCTCCAGTTTAACCACAAATGACCACATTCCCACTGCTTTTATATTCCTCCGGGCAGTCGTCCGTCAGAATCGTTCCGCTCTGAAACGCCCCGAAGGTCACAGAGCTGACATTTCCGAACTTAGAATGATCTGCCAGAATAAAACATTCTCTGCATTGTCCCATGGCAGTCTTTTTCACCATGGCCTCATTCATATCCGGTGTGGTCAGGCCACTCTGCCTGCTGATCCCGTTGGTTCCAAAAAAGCCTTTGGTAAAATGATAACTCTGCAGATTCATCAAAGCCTGATTACCTACCACGGCCTCTGTGGAACCCTTCAATTCTCCGCCGACCAGATACACGCGGAATCCCGCTGCTGCCAGCGTCTTGGCGTGAGCTACTGCATTGGTCACGAAAATGGCACTTTTCTCCGTCAGAAAAGAAAGCATGCATGCCGTGGTGGTTCCGGCATCCAGATAGACGAAATCCTCCGGCTGGATCAGTGCTGCCGCCTTGGCAGCCACCAGCTGTTTGGCTTCCACATTGACTTCTGCCTTCTGTTCCACCGTGGGTTCATGTGTTATCACCGTCCGGTCACATGCCACAGCACCTCCAAAGACCTTTACCAGCTTCCCGGCATTATGCAATGCTGTGATGTCCCGGCGTACCGTGGATTCCGACGTATTTAACAGATCTTTTACCTCGGCCACCGTAATGCTGTTTTTTTCTTCCAATAATTTCAGAATGATCTCATAACGTTGTTCTGTCAGCATAAATTGTTATTTTCTCTTTCCTTTGTCACATCTGTCTCCAGTATGATCTTACGCACGGGAAGAATACTTCCGGGAGACATGGATAATTCATCCACACCCATTGCAAGGAAACGTCTGGTCAGTGTCTGGTCTGCTCCCAGTTCTCCACAGATGCCCGCCCAGATACCTGCCTTGTGGGCATTCTCCACGACCATCTGTATCATGCGAAGCACTGCCGGATGGTGCGGATCGTAAAATGCATCCAGCTTCGGATTCTGCCTGTCGATGGCCAGTGTATACTGGGTCAGATCATTGGTGCCGATACTGAAGAAATCTACTTCCTTCGCCAGCTCTGCGCTCATCATGACGGCAGCCGGTGTCTCGATCATTATCCCCTGCTTTGGTTCTCCGAAAGACACACCCTGTTCCGTCAGTTCCTGTTTTACCTCCGCCACAATTTCTTTGATCCGGTGGACTTCTTCCACGCTGATGATCATGGGATACATAATGGAGATATTACCAAATGCGCTGGCGCGGAACAGTGCACGGAGCTGTGTCTTGAAGATCTCCGGTCTGGTCAGACAGATACGGATGGCACGGCATCCCATGGCCGGATTTTCCTCCGGTTCCATTTCGAAGTAATCGCACTTCTTGTCTGCACCGATGTCCAGTGTACGGATGATCACAGGCTTTCCCGCCATGGTCTCCGCCACAGTGCGGTAGATCTGAAACTGTTCTTCCTCGGTAGGGAAGGTTTCTCTCTCCAGATATAAAAACTCACTGCGGAACAGGCCGATGCCGCCGGCATCGTTCTGCAATACGGCCGCCAGATCCTTGCTGTTACCTATATTAGCATAGAGCATGATCTTCTTACCATCAATAGTGATATTTTCACGTCCCTTTAAGGTCTGGAGCAGTTCTTTCTTCTCCTGCTCCTCCTGCTTTAGTTGCTGCATTTTCGACAGAGTATCTTCATCGGGATCCACATAGATGCAGCCGTTTCGTCCGTCCACGATACCAAGTTTTCCGTCTATGGCATCGGTCAGAGGGATATCGGTGCCGATCAGTGCCGGAATGCTCATGGTGCGGGCCAGGATCGCCGTATGGGAATTCACAGATCCATGTACCGTTACAAAGGATAATACCAGATCCTTGTTCAACTGTACCGTCTCGGAGGGTGCCAGGTCGTCTGCCACAATGATCATGGGTTCTTCCGATGCCGCCATGCCTGCCGTTCTGCCACCCAGCACGCTTAATACGCGCTCGGAAATGTCTTTGACATCCGCAGATCTGGCTCTCATGTAGTCATCCTCCATGGAGGCAAACATCTGTGCAAAATTGTCTCCGGTGGAAGCCACCGCATACTCTGCATTCACCTGCTGCATATGAATGATGTTCTCAATGGATTCATTGTAATCATCATCCTCCAGCATCATCTGATGAATCTCGAAAATAGCTGCATTGGCTTCTCCCACTTCTTTCAAGGCTTTCTGGTACAGATTCCGCAGCTGCTCCATGGCGGTTTGTCTGGCCTGTCTGTAACGGGCGATCTCCCGGTCGGGATTCTCGATCTTCACACGCTTTACCTGCTGCTCATCCTTCTTATGAACACTGATCCTGCCAATGGCAATTCCGCCGAATACACTTTTTCCCTGGTAGACTTCCATGACTTTTCTCCTCTCCTGACGATAATATTATGATTACTTAGAGGTTTGCTTTCACAAATTCCGTAACAGCTGCATAAGCTGCTTCCTCATCCTCACCGTCGAAGGTCAGGGTGATGTCGTTGCCGGCCTTAACAGCCAGACCCATGATGCCGAAGATTCTCTTGCAGTCTCCGGTCTTGCCGTCCTTGGTCAGAGTGATGGCACTCTGGAATTCCTTTGTTGCCTTTACCAGTTCTCCTGCGGGGCGAGCATGGATACCTTCGGGATCTGTGATAACATATTTAAATTCTTTCATTTTCTTATCTCCTTTTCTGATTTTTTATATTACGGTAACTATTCAGCACCCACATTCGCAAAACCGCTCTTTCAGAGCTTTCCTTTTGCTCATGTGGTTACTTTTTTCTTCAATACACCCAACAGCAGTGCGGACACTACCGTACCTGCCACCAGTGCCACCAGATACATCACTGCGTTACCTACTACAGGGAATACGAAAATTCCGCCGTGAGGTGCCATCAGTGTGCAGTGGAATGCCATGGACAGGGCGCCTGCCAGTGCCGAACCGATGATGCAGGAAGGAAGCACATGCAGAGGATCGGATGCTGCAAAAGGAATCGCACCTTCGGTGATGAATGCCAGGCCCATGATGAAGTTGGTGGGACCTGCGTCTCTCTCTTCCTTGGTGAATTTATTCTTGAATAACAGGGTTGCCAGTGCAATGGCACAGGGAGGAGTCATACCTCCGATCATAACAGCTGCCATGATGTCGTAGTTGCCTGCGGTAATTGCTGCGGTTCCGAATACATAAGCTGCCTTGTTGAAGGGGCCACCCATATCGATAGCCATCATGCCGCCCAGGATCAGTCCCAGTACGATCCGGCTGGAATCACCCATACCACTCAGGAAATTATTCAATCCTGTATTGATGCCACCCATGATCGGTTCTACCACGAAGTTCATTGCCAGTCCCATGATCAGGATACCCACTACCGGGTAGATCAGTACCGGTGCCAGCTTTTCAATGGCATCGGGAAGCTTATCGCAGATCTTGCGAAGTCCCAGGATCAGATAGCCTGCCAGGAAACCTGCTGCCAGTGCACCCAGGAATCCGGACTTGCCGTTTGCCGCCAGCATACCGCCTACAAAGCCAAGCGCCAGCGCCGGTCTGTCGCCGATGGCCATACCGATGAAGCCCGCCAGTACCGGAAGCATCAGACCGAATGCCACGCCGCCGATATTCTTGAACATTGCGGCTATGGGAGTAATCGTACCAAAGTTACTTCTCTGATCTGCGGGAAGTGCATTGATATCAACGTTCAGTCCGTCGATCAGGAATGCAATTGCGATCAGAATACCTCCGCCTACTACAAAAGGAAGCATATGGGATACGCCGTTCATCAGCTGGGTATAGATCTTATGAGCTGCGCTTTCCTTACCGGTTACGGCTGTAGTTGTTTCACTGCTTTCCCCGTGGAAAACTTCCACGTTTCCACTCATTGCCTGTTTTACCAGCTGGTCTGCCTTGCCAATACCGTCGGATACCTGACAGCTGATGACTTTCTTGCCGTTAAAGCGGTCCATGGGTACTTTGGCATCAGCCGCCACGATGATGCAGTCCGCCGCTTCAATCTCTTCTGCAGTCAATACATTTTTTGCGCCTGCGGAGCCTCTGGTCTCAATCTTAATCTGACAGTCTGCTGCTCTGGCTGCCTTTTCCAATGCTTCTGCTGCCATATAGGTATGAGCGATTCCGGTCGGACAGGAGGTCACTGCCAACAGCTTAAAGCCTTTCTTCTCCTCGGTGGTAATACCGGTATCACTTAATCTGTCATCAATGCTCTTGGCACTTTCATCTGCTGCATCAATGATCTGTAAAAACTCATCTACGCTTTTTGCGTTTCTCAGGGAAGTGGTAAAATTTTCATCCATCAGCATCACGGACAGTTTGCTCAGCACATCCAGATGTACATTATCCTTTGTATTCGGTGCTGCAATCAGGAACAGTAAGGTCACCGGTTCCCCGTCCAGAGATTCATACTCCACACCGTTTTTGATCACCATGGCTGCCAATCCGGGGGCTTTTACCGCATCACATTTTCCGTGAGGGATCGCAATTCCCTCTCCGATTCCCGTGGTACTCTCTTCCTCTCTTGCATAGACCTGTTCACGATACTTCTCCACATCAGACAGCTTTCCGCTTTTTGCCATCAGTTCCACTGCCAGATCCAATGTTTCCTTTTTGTCAGCCGGTGCCGCATTCAGGGAAATACTATTTTTGTCCAAAAGATCTGTAATTCTCATGTTGTGACCCATCCTCTCTTTTTATATTTATCATTGTTATTGTTCTACCTGCTGTAATACCTGCAAGACTTCTTCTCTGGTGGCCAGATTCTCGGAAAATGCACTGGCGCTTCCTGCAGCAATTCCCATATGGAACGCATGTACATAATCTTTCTTTTCCATCCATCCTGTCAGGAAACCTGCCACCATGGAATCGCCTGCACCCACACCATTGACCAGTGTTCCCTTCGGTGCCGGAGCTCCCATGCTCTGTCCATCCGCTGCGATCAATACTGCTCCTTCGCCTGCCATGGAAATCAGTACATTCTGTGCTCCCATCTCCTGCAGTTTCCTGCCGTATGGAACCACCTCTTCCCTTGTGGAGAGCTTCACACCGAAGATATCCCCCAATTCATGGTTGTTGGGTTTTACCAGAAAAGGATGATACGGCAATACCTTTACCAGCAGGTCTCTGGTGGCATCCACTACGGTGAGAACACCTCTTCCCTGAATTCTCTCCAGAATTCTCTGATAAATGTCATCCGGCATGGTATAAGGAATACTTCCTGCCAATACCAGGACATCTCCGTCTCCCAGTCTGTCAATCTTTTCCATCAGCTGTTCCAAAGCTTTTGCATCAATATCCGGGCCACAGCCATTGATCTCTGTTCCGTCAATACTTTTCAGCTTCAGATTGATTCTGGTCATTCCGTGATCGATTTTGATGAAATCAGCATTTACGCCAAACTCGTTCAATCTCCGGATCAGTTCCTCTCCGGTGAATCCCGCCGCATATCCCAGGGCTGTGGAATCCAGTCCCAGATTCTTCAGTACGATAGAGACATTGATTCCCTTTCCTCCCGGAAGAATCAGCTCTGATGAGGTTCTGTTCGTCATTCCCAGCTGAAAGTCATCCACGGATACGATGTAATCCAGTGACGGATTGAAAGTCACGGTACAAATCATTTCTATCCCTCCTGTCTGTCATCTTTCTTGTTCTTATGATGTTATTATATCTTCACATTCAGTCAAATTCAATCAATTTAATTCACAAATATGGTGCTTTATTTTGGTTGAATTTGCACAAAATAAAAGGATGAAATACTTCTTCATCCTTTTTCAATGTTTCTTTCACTATAGCATTTCCCTTATCTGGCTTCTTTAAACCCGTTTGCCTGTTCTTTCATTTCCTTTGCATTGGAAAGCGCCGCTTCCGTCAGTGCATCACTGCCTAACAGTCTTGCCAGCTCCGCCAGACTTTCTTCTTCTGCCACCTTGTGAATGTCCGTAATGGTCATATCATCGGTACTGCTCTTTTCAATAATGAAATGCACATCCGCCATGGCTGCGATCTGAGGCAGATGAGTGATACAGATGACCTGATGGGCTCCTGCCAGAATACTCAGCTGCTCCGCTACTTTCCATGCGGTTCTGCCGCTGATACCGGTATCGATCTCATCAAAGATCAATGTATCAATGGCATCTTTCCCTGCCAGTACCGTTTTGATCGCCAGCATCACCCGGGACAGTTCACCGCCACTGGCTACCTGGTTCAAAGGTTTCAGACTTTCTCCGGGATTGGTGGAAATCAGGAATTCCACATCATCATAGCCTTTTGTTGTAATGGCCTGACCGGGTCTGACTGCGATGTCAAATTCCACCGTCAGGAAATTGAGACCTATCAGCGCATCTTTCAATTTCTGCGTCAGTACCGCTGCGTTTTTTCTACGGATCTCAGACAGTTCTTCACAGGCTTTCTTCAGTAACGCCTGCTTTTCCTCCCACTCGGCGTTCAATTTCTGCATATAGGCATCATAATCCGCCAGTTTTTCCAGATAAGCTTCTTTTTCCTCTTTGTACCGCAGGATCTCTTCGATCGTGTTGCCGTATTTTCCCTTGAGGTGATTGATGGTATTCAGACGATCCTCTGTACTGCGAAAATCCTCTTCATCAAATTCCAGATCCGACATATATTCGGAGACATCATGATTGTAATCTGACAAAAGATTTTCCACCTCTGCCAACTGTTCCTCCATCTGTTCCAGTGCAGGATCATACATGGTCACACTACGCAATGCCCGCAGTGCCCTGCTCAAAGAATTCCCGGCACCGTCTTCCGCGTCATTGCCACTGAGTTGATAGCTCTCCGCCAGGCTTTCCGCAATTTTTCGGCTGTTGGACATTTTGCGGTACGCCTGTTCCAGTTCCTCATCTTCTCCGGGCTGCAGGGAAGCATCCGCGATCTCCTTTTGTTCAAATTCCGCCAGAGACTGTTCTCTGCTTCTGGAGGTATCATCCAGAGTTTCCTCTGTGATCTTTTTCTCCAGGGCAGTACACTCATGATAAAGTGCAGCCACCCGCCCTGCGCATTCTGCAAATTCCGCTCCCGCATAGGCATCCAGGATCTCCATATGTTTTTTCTTGTTTAGCAGAGACTGGTGCTCATGTTGTCCGTGAATATCGATCAGCAGCTCCGAAAGTTCCTTCACCTGCTTTGCCGTCACGGTCTCTCCATTGATACGGCAGATGCTTTTCCCGGAGGAAAGTTTTCGACTCAGGATCACGGTTCCGTCTTCCGAAGGTTCCAGATCCATGCTCTTTAATTTTTCCGCCAGCCTTTCTTCCTCGCAGTCGAAGACCAGTTCCACCAGACCGTTCTCTTCTCCCCGTCTGAGCATGTCTTTCTCGAACTTTCCTCCCAGTGCCAGATTCACTGATCCAATGAGTAATGATTTACCGGCACCGGTCTCACCGGTCAGTATATTCAGTCCTTCTCCGAACTCTACCTCTGTCTCCCGGATAAGAGCCAGATTTTTCACGCGTAAACTACGAAGCATGTATTTCCCCCTGTCTTACCTTTCTATCATCAGATGGATCTTGTCCATAAGGATCTGGGTATCTTCCACGGTCCGCACTGCCACCATGATCGTATCATCTCCGGCGATACATCCCACCACTTCGGAGAATTTCAGGGCATCCAGTGCCGCCGCCACTGCCATGGCCATGCCGGATACGGTCTTGATCACCAGAATATTCTGTGCCATGTCCATGGAGATAAAACCGTCTCTGAGGACGCGGATGTATTTATCTCCCATATGACTGTCATCCTGTTTTAAAATGACGTATTTCTGTTTGCCGCCACCGGTGGGTACTTTGGACAGCTTCAGTTCTCTGATATCTCTGGATACGGTAGCCTGTGTCACAGCAAAACCGGCTTCCTTCAGATAGCCCGCCAGTTCCTCCTGGGTCTCCACATCTCTTTTTTCTATAATCTCCACGATCTTGCGATGTCTTGTTTTCTTCATCTTGACCTCATGCCTTTCTCACAACAATTCGTCAGGAATCTCTCATTTTCCGATGCAATACATCCAGGAAGCTTACCTGATTCAGCTGAATAAACTCGGTGATCTTCTCCGACTGCACAATACGGATCCGGTCTCCGGTACACATGGTCACTTTGTGGCTGCCGTCATAATTGGCTTCCACGGTCTGGCTTTTGCCCTCTCTGCCACCGGGAATCTCTATAACGATCTCATCTTCCGGGGACAGGATAATGCTTCTCTGGTTCAGGCTGTGGGGGCAGATCGGTGTCAGGGTGATCAGTTTCGCCTTGGGCTCCACCAGCGGCCCGCCCGCCGACAGATTATATCCCGTGGATCCTGTCGGTGTAGTCACGATCATTCCATCTGCCTTGTAATGATTCAGAAGCTGTCCGTTGACATAGATGTTGAATTCTATGATCTGCAGGGATCCGCTTCGGGAAATGACGATGTCATTCAAAGCCCAGCCTTCCGACACAGTTCCATCCGCACAGCAGACTTTACCGTTTAACATCATTCTGCGTTCTTTCTTAAAATCATCCCGGATCAGGCGGTCCAGTGATTCCTCTAATCCAGACAGTTCGATCTCCGTCATATAACCTACGGTTCCCAGATTCACTCCGATGATGGGGACAAGGATCTTCTTCGTCTCTCTGGCTGCCTGCAGCACCGTGCCGTCGCCGCCCAATACGATCATGCAGTCCACATCTAACGGAATGTCCGTTGCTTCCTCTTCCGCCACGGAATCCTTTTCTTCCTTCCAGTCGGATTCCTTGACCTTTAATTTCACCGTACAGCCTTTGGTTTCCAGATAATTCTGGATCCGTTTCGTGGTCGCAAGCTCCTGATCCTTATGCTTGTTGGTATATATCAGAAAATGCTTCATAGCTTCGCACTCCTTGTCTGTTACAGGGTATGAGAGTTGTCTACGATACCTTTGATTACGGCATCCCATTCAGGGGTATAGGACAGTCCGGTCTTTTCCTCTATAATAGTCTGTAAGGCGCTCTCCGCTTCATGCTCGGTCAGCGCCAGCTTTTCTTCGGAGATCTCCTCCGGCTTACGGATATGCAGCAGATATTCGATATTGCCCTCCGGTCCCTTGATGGGGGAATATTCCAGATGCAGTACTTCGAAACCAATGCTGTCCGCATAGTCGATGATCTTGCGGATCACTTCCTCGTGGATCTGAGGCTCTCTCACCACACCGTTCTTGCCCACCTTGCCTCTGCCGGCCTCGAACTGGGGCTTGATCAGACACACCATCTGTCCGCCGGTCTTTAACAGATTTCTCGCCGGGATCAAAATCTTGGTCAGGGAAATAAAGGACACATCCACGCTGGCGAAATCCAGTGCATCCGGGATATCCTCCGGGGTCACATAACGGAAATTGGTCTGTTCCATGCATACCACCCGCTCATCATTCCGCAGTTTCCAGGCTAACCGCCCCTGTCCCACGTCCACGGAATACACCTTCGTGGCTCCGTTCTGGAGCATGCAGTCCGTGAAGCCTCCGGTAGATGCACCGATATCCATGCAGATCATGCCGTCCAGCAGAAATCCCCACTGTTCCATTGCCTTTTCCAGCTTCAGGCCTCCGCGGCTGACATATTTCATGGTATGATTTCTGACTTCCAGCTTGATCTTGCTGACATCAAATCCGGTGCCGGCCTTGTCTTCCTTCTGTCCGTTGACATAGACATTGCCGGACATTATGATGGCTTTTGCCTTTTCTCTGGAAGGAGCATACCCCTGCTCTACCAGAATCACATCCAGTCGTTCTTTCATCTTCGTCTCCTAATTATTTATAATCTTTCCAGAATTTTCTCCGTGATGCTTTCCGCATCCAATCCGATCTCCTTTTTCAAAAGCTCTACATTTCCATGTTCCACATAAGCATCGGGAATAGCTGCCATGACACATTTGATCCGTTTCTCGTGGTCATTCAGACAATCCAACACCTTTTCTCCGAATCCTCCGCTTTGGACATTTTCTTCCATGGTCACGATCATCTCATGATCTTCACAGGCCGAAAGTACTGCCTCTTCGTCAATGGGCTTGATAAATCTGGCATTGATGATACTTGCCTTGTAACCCTTTTCATGCAGAAGCTTCTGGACTCCCTCCGCTGTCTTTACCATACTGCCTACGGCAAACAATGCGATACCGCCCTCTCTTGCGATCCACTCCGCCTTGCCCAGTTCAATGGGGGCACGGTGTTCGGCAAGTCCGGCATAAGCCGTTCCTCTGGGATATCGCACCGCAATGGGCGCATCCAGTGCCACGGCAAACTTCATCATATCCGATAATTCCCATTTGTTCTTCGGCGCACAGATATGCATATTGGGAATTCCCGACAGATAGGTATAATCAAAAATACCCTGATGGGTCTCACCGTCACTCCCCACCAGCCCTGCACGATCTATAGCAAACACTACCGGCAGATTCTGAATACACACATCATGCAGGATCTGATCGTAGGCTCTCTGTAAAAATGAAGAATACACCGCAACAATAGGCTTCATGCCTCCTGCTGCCAGTCCTGCTGCGAAGGTCACCGCATGTTCCTCCGCAATTCCCACATCAAAGAACCGGTCCGGGTACATATTCCGGAAGCGCTTCAGTCCGGTACCGTCCGGCATGGCTGCCGTAATGGCCACCACCCGTTCATCCCGCTGCCCCAGCTTGCACATTACCGTAGAAAATACATCTGTATAATTCGCTACTGTCCGGGGGTGGGACGGGATTCCGGTCTCAATATCAAAAGGTTCTGCCCCATGAAATCTGGCAGGGTGTTTCTCCGCCGGTCCGTACCCCTTGCCCTTCTGGGTCAGTACATGGATCAGCACCGCACCCTTGACTCTTTTGGCTTCCTCAATGACCTTGATCAGTCCCTCGATATCATGTCCATCCACAGGGCCTAAATAAGTCACTCCCATGTCCTCAAAAAACATACCGGGGATCACCAGCTGCTTAAAGCTGCTCTTGGCACGACGCAGGCGATTTACAATACCGTCTCCGCCCGGCTTACTCTTCAGGGCATTATAGATTCCTTCCTTCAGATCGAGATAGCCGGTTGCTGTACGGATATTATTCAGATATTTGGACACACCACCTACATTTTCGGAGATGGACATATTGTTATCATTGAGGACAACGATAAAATTGGTCTCCAGCTTTGCAGCATTATTCAATGCTTCGTATGCCATACCTCCGGTAAGGGATCCGTCACCGATCACAGATACAATGGTCGTCTTCTCCCCTTTGAGATCTCTGGCTTTTACCAGTCCCAGTCCTGCCGATATGGAAGTCGAGCTGTGGCCGGTATCAAATGCATCATAACTGCTTTCTTTTCGTTTTGGGAACCCACTCATGCCATGAAACTGGCGTAAGACATCGAAGCCGTCCTTGCGGCCCGTTAAAATTTTATGAGTATAAGACTGATGACCGACATCCCAGATGATCTTGTCTTCCGGAAGATTCAGAGCCAGGTGAAGCGCCATGGTCAGTTCCACAGCCCCCAGGTTGGATCCCAGATGTCCTCCGGTCACACTGATCTTCTGAATCAGGAACTGCCGGATCTCCTCCGCCAGTTCCCCGTAGTCCGATTTATCTATCTTTTTAATATCATTTGCTTTTTCGATTTTATCCAGTAACATTCGCTTTTCCTCTGCTATTTTGTTCTGTGGACCAGATGCAGCAACAGTTCCTTCAGGAATTCATGTTCTCCCGAGAAACCATCCAAAACCGCTACCGCTTCCCCGGTAAGCCGTTCCACTTCCCTGCCGGATTCCTCCAGTCCGTGTAATGTCACATAGGTCTGCTTATGATTCTGTGCATCGCTGCCGGTGGCTTTGCCAAGCTCCCTGCTGTCTCCTATCACATCCAGAATATCGTCCTGGATCTGAAATGCGATGCCGACATTGTAGGCACACAGCTCCAGAGCTGCGATCTCCTCGTCCGTGGCTCCTGCCAGTGTGGCACCGATGGTCATTGCTGACTGGATCAGGGCTGCCGTTTTGTTGGCATGAATGAACAGGATCTGCTCTGTAGTCAGGGGTGTGGTCTGTTCCTCAGCCTCAATATCTGCATTCTGTCCGCCGATCATGCCGTAGATCCCCGCCTTACGGGCTAAAATATTCAGTGCCGCAGCTACTCTCGGATAATTCTCATCCACCGTTTTTCCCGCGGCGTATGCCGGAAAAGCGCGGAATGCAGTCTCAAAGGCATAGTTGAGCAGTCCGTCACCCGCTAACACTCCCATACCGTCGCCATATACAGACCAGGTGGTCTTGCGTCCTCTACGATATTCATCATTGTCCATGGCCGGAAGATCATCGTGCACCAGCGAATAAGTATGGATCATCTCAATGGCTGCCATGAAAGGCTCTATGATATCATCCTCACCACCCAACATCCGGTATGTTTCCTGCATCAGCATGGGACGCAGGCGCTTTCCGCCTGCCATGAGACTGTAATTCATGGCTTCAATGACCGTCTTCTGATATCCTTCCTCTGCCGGAAGATATTGTTTCAAAAGATCCTCTATTGCTGTCGTTCTCTTCTGTAATTCCTGTCTGAATATCGTTTCTTCCATGTCAATGCCGTCCTTCCTCTTCCTGCCGGTATATTTACTGCGGATCCAGAGGTTCCAGTCCGCCTTCTTCATTCAGTTTCATAACCTGTTTTTCCACCCGGTCGATCTGTTCATTGCATTGCTTCAGGACATTCATTCCCTTACTGTATGCCGTAAACGCATCCTCCAGAGAGATATCCTCTGCTTCCAGCTGTTCGATCAGCTCCTCCAGTTCGGAAAAATTTTCTTCCAGACTGCGTTGTTCCTGTTCTTCTGCTTTCTTTTTTCCTGCCAAAATTAATACCTCCGTCCATGGTCCTCTTCCCTGGATCACACGGTGAATCTGTCTCCCTGCTGCACCTGTTCCACTTTAGTATCGATCACGCCATCACTTACCCGGATCCGCAGGCTGTCGCCTTCATGCACCTGCGTCACGGAACGGATATTTTTCCCATCCGCAGCTTCCACATACGAGAAACCACTGTTCAACTTCTCTAACGGCGAGACTGCCTTCATTCGTTCAATATAAAGTGCCAGGGTGTGTCTGCGGTCCCGCAGGATCGTCTGCATCCGGTTCTCTAACCGTTCTTCCAGCTGTATGCTGTAAGTCCGCTTCTCACGGATGCGGTTGGCCGGGCTTAAATATTTCAAGCGCATCTCCCGCTGTTCTGCCTGCTGTCTCTTACGCTGCAGCACCCTGTCCATCTGCCGGTACAGCCTCTCCTG
>OGOK01001024.1_pt1 | contig 20815 bp, 19 predicted proteins | sample 1552661 | NCBI WGS metagenome assembly OGOK01 (sample SAMEA2580172, study PRJEB22360) | human gut metagenome | biome: human gut; feature: human-associated habitat; material: faeces | place: Denmark | collected 2008/2010
CCTTTGAAGCTTATAATGTCGGCGTTCGGGCCTTTTGCTGAAATAACGGAGATTGATTTTACTAAAATCGGAAAAAGCGGGGTGTATTTGATAACAGGGGATACCGGTTCAGGCAAGACTACCATTTTCGACGCTATTTCATTTGCTCTTTACGGAGAGGCAAGCGGAGGACGCGACAGAAGAAGCGTAAAATCCTTTCGTTCCGATTTCGCCTTGTCTTCCGCTGAGACTTATGTTATTTTTGAATTTGAACAGCATGGAAAACATTATGAAATAAGAAGATCCCCGTCTTATGAAAGACTGAGCAAGCGAGGACGTTCCGGTGGTATGATTGTCACCCAGCATGAGGCTGTTCTTACAGATTTATCAAACGGTTCCGTTTGGACAAAAACCGACGAGGCCGGTAAGAAAATTGAAGAAATCATAGGGCTGAACCGGAATCAGTTTTCACAGACTGTTATGATAGCTCAGGGAGATTTCCTGAAAATTATTAATAATAAAAGCGACGATAGAAAACAGATATTTCAAAAGCTGTTTAATACCTCACTGTATGACAGATTTCAGCAGAAGCTTAAAGAAATTGACGCGGATTTGGAATCACAGTCTGAAAAAATTACATGGGAATTAAAAAATGAAATGAGCAGGGGAATCACAGACTCAGGGGAGATTGATAAAAGCGACGAAGTCTGCGCTGAGGCGTATCTTGATTTTTTGACTAAGGACAATATTAAATATATTTCTCTTCTTAAAAAAATGATTTTAAAAAAAGACGAGCTTTCAGAATCTAACGATCATCATATAAGGCTTATAGCCGAGGGGCGAGAGCTAAATTTAAAATTGGAAGAGCTTGAAAAAAAGAATAAAGAATTAAGTGATTGCCTTCAAAAATCAGACGCTATGAATAAAAAGGCTATAGAAATAAGTAATGCAAAACAGGCTGGACAGATATTAATTCATGAAAAACTTCTTGAGGATAGGAGGCGATCATTATCCCAAAAGAATAATGAACGCATTATGCTTGAGCAGCAGGAATCTGAGCACAAAAATAAATTATATACCGCATCTGAAAAGTATAAAGCGGCTAAACGAGAATCGGAATGTCTTGACGAGCTGCGCAGAAAATATACCATACTGGAAAATGCCTTGCCGTTATTTAGGCAGCTTAACGAAAACAGAAAAAAGTATGCGCAGGCGTCGGAAAGGCTTTTAAATCTAAGAGAAAAAAGCGAGTCTGCTGATAAAGAATACCGTAAGGCGCTTGACGCGTTTATATTAGGTCAGGCGGGATTGCTTGCAGAAAGGCTAGAAAACGGCAAGCCTTGCCCCGTGTGTGGATCAGATAGTCACCCAAGACCTGCCGGTTTATCTGAAGATACGCCGTCGCAGTCTGCTGTAAACGAATTGGAGGAATCGGCAGTAAGGCTCAGAGAAACCTATAAAAAGTGTTCGGAAGAGTGCGCTTTGTTTAAGGCTGCCGTTGAAAGTATTGAGAAGAATGAAATTATAAAAGAACAATCAGAGGAAGCTTTATTAAAGAATTTGAGTGAAATAAAAAAGCAAATAGAAAATACTGAAGAAAATTTAAAAAAAGCGGAAAGCGTCTATAATAATGAAATGCAGAACGGACTTAAGCTTGATGAGAGAAAAAGCTTCAATAAAAGCGAGCTTGAACGGCTTCAAAAAGAAGAAAAGCGCTATTTAATGGACTTTGAAAACGCTTTATCTCAAAGCAGATTCGACAGCACGGAAGCTTATGAATCGTCTAAGCTTGATCCGGAAATAATAGAAAAGTATGAAAGGGAAATTGAAAACTATAATTCGTCCGTTAATATACTTGAATCAAGCATAAAGGAACTGAAAAGGATTACTCTAAAAAAAATCAGAGTTGATATAGCGACTTTGGAAAAAGAAAAATCAGAAATATCAGACAAGTTAAAAAATATTTCAGAACAGATATCTTCTGTTAGGACAAGATTGGATATTAATGCCAGTGTAGTAAAAAATATGAAAAGGCTGATTGAAAAACAGAAGATTATAAGGAACGATTGGGGAATTATTAATGATCTTTATAAGACGGCAAGCGGTCAGCAGGGAGGCGGGAAATCTAAAATAAGGTTTGAAGCATATGTTCAGAGATATTATTTCAGGCAGATTATATCATGCGCCAACAAAAGACTAAAACTGCTTACCGACGACGCCTTTGTTCTTAAATGCAGCGAAAGAACGAAGGATTTACGCCGTCAGTCCGGATTGGAGCTTGAGGTATTGGACAGGAAAACTGGCCAATGGAGAGACGTAAGCACTCTTTCAGGGGGAGAATCATTTCTTGCAGCTCTTGCTCTTGCGCTTGGTCTGTCAGATATTGTTCAGGAAAACAGAGGCGGTATTCAGATTGATTCAATGTTTATTGACGAGGGCTTCGGAATGCTTGACGACAATTCTTTGAATCAGGCTTTGGATCTTCTTGATAGACTTGCGGGGGGTAAACGTCTTATAGGAATTATTTCTCACGTCGGAGAGCTTAAGAACAGAATAGACAAAAAAATTAAAGTGTATAAAACTCCTGTTGGAAGCGAAATAGAAATATCTGAGTCATAATAGCTTATAAATTTGTAAAGCGTTATTAATTATATGCCGCACACTGTGCATAAGTATTTTCAGCACAGGCCTTTTACATTTTTTTCTGTAGGCTATCATATAGTTTTCACACAAAAAAGTATAATATAATCATACACAAAAAACAATTATGCTTTACATAGAAAGGAAGTTTTATTATGTTAGATAACGATTTTAACCGTCCTGAAGATAACGTTCAGAATAATTCGGAAGATCAGAATAATCATAGTTCTTTCAGCTATAATTATCCGAAGGAAAACAATGCGCAGTCCAACGGTCCTGATATTGAAAAGCCCAAAAAGAAAAAACATGTGTTTACAAAGGTTATTGCTTTTGCAGTATGCGCGGCTGTAATTTCAGCAGGTTCGATACAGTGCTATAGGTATCTGGACAGCAATGACAAGCTTGACGGTTTTTTCAGCAGGTCAAGCAGCTCTCAAACCGACAAAAAAGAAGATTCCGGTGATGACGATAATTCATCGTCGCAGACGTCAAATAAAGCGACAGGCGAAAGCAAGAGCTGGCTTCAGCTTGCTGCAAGATCAGACGGTCTGACTATACCGGAGGCGGTTGAAAAGGTTATGCCTGCGGTAGTAGGAATATCCTCTGAATTTACAACGACCGGCGGAGACACGTCGGGCGGATGGTTTTTCGGTCAGGGGCAGACTCAGACTCAGCCGGCAACTGCAACTGGTACAGGTATTGTAATGACCTCGGACGGATATATTATTACTAACGCCCATGTTATTAACGACACAGAATACGGATACGGCGTAGCAAGCTCGGTTTCAGTACTTATGTCTGATAAAACCGAGTATGAGGCTACAATAAAGGGCTATGACGAGGATACCGATATAGCCGTTTTAAAGGTTGACGCAAAGGATCTTCAGGCAGCCGAATTTGGCAGCAGCGACGATCTTCAGGTAGGAGAGCTTGTTATTGCCATCGGTAATCCGCTTGGATTCGAGCTTTTTGGCTCTGTAACATGCGGTATTGTTTCTGCGCTGAATCGTGAAATTACTATAAACGATAAGAACATGAGCCTTATTCAGACGGACGCAGCGATTAACTCGGGTAATTCGGGCGGTCCGCTTGTAAACAGCTATGGTCAGGTGATAGGAATAAATTCTGCTAAAATGTCGTCAACATACTCGACGTCAGGTTCTGCTTCTGTTGAAGGTCTCGGATTTGCTATTCCTATGACTCAGGCTCAGACAATTATCGACGATTTGATTAATTACGGTTATGTTACAGGCAGACCCCAGATCGGTATCAGCGTAAGCAACGTAGATGAATATACGGCGACTCTTTATAATATGCCTATCGGCGTTTATGTTAGATCAGTTACTCCTAACGGAGCTGCTGAAAAGGCCGGCATTCAGGCCGGAGATATAATAATCGGCGTAAACGGAGAATCTGTATCTACTGATGACGAGCTTAACAAGAAAAAGGATGAGCATAATGCGGGAGATACGATTACTCTTAACATTTCAAGGAATGGAGCAGATATTAATATTGATGTAACCTTGGAGGAAGTAACACAGGGAGATCAAATATTCGGAGGCAGTGAGTCTACTCAAAATTGATATTATTTCATCTTTTATATAAACAATTATCCTTCCGGAGGCGTTTGTGTTAAACAGACGCCGCTTTTTTTATGCAATAAAAAAATCCCGCCTTAGATTAAGACGGGATTTTGAAAAAATGAGGGAAATCTTATAAACTCAGGGTTTTTAAGATTACAAATTAATTATATACCATTTTTTTACAAATTTCAAGACTTTTCTATGTTTGTTCATAAAAAGTTTACATTTAGAGAAAGAATATTATAATTTGCTATTTCATAAATCATATGTTATACTTATATAGATGTGATTTGAAAACTGAACTATAAAATTGCCATAGTCATAAAACCTGAATAAATTTAAAAACGTTGTATAGTTAAATAACTAAAATAATAAGCTTTGAAAGGAAGGATATATGAATATTATAAAAATAAGTAATCTTAATAAGAGCTTCGGCGAGGTAAGGGCTGTACAGGACCTGAGTCTTAAGGTCAAAGAGGGAGAGCTGTTTGCGTTTCTGGGAGTAAACGGTGCGGGCAAAAGCACTGCAATATCTATTATGTGCGGTCAGCTTGCTAAGGATTCAGGAAAGGTTATAATAGACGATTTGGATCTTGATTTCGATATGAGTAAAATAAAAAATAAATTAGGCGTGGTATTTCAGAATTCGGTACTTGATAAGGCTTTGACTGTCAAGGACAATTTGGAAAGTCGTGCGGCTCTTTACGGTATAAACGGTAAAGCCTTTAAGAACAGACTTTCAGAGCTTTCACAGCTTCTTGAATTTGATGATTTACTTGGAAGAGCTGTCGGAAAGCTTTCCGGCGGACAGAGGCGCAGAATTGATGTTGCGCGTGCGTTGCTTCATGAACCGAAAATACTTATCCTGGACGAGCCGACAACGGGACTTGATCCTCAGACAAGAAAATTACTTTGGAATGTAATTTCAGGTTTAAAGGATAAAAATAAAATGACTGTATTTTTAACGACGCATTATATGGAAGAAGCGTCAGACGCCGATTATGTTGTTATTTTAGACGGTGGAAGAATTTCAGCAGAGGGTACTCCCCGTGAATTGAAAAACGAGTATACCGGAGATTTTATTACTCTTTACGGAGTTGACGAGAAACAGGTAAAAAAGATATTTTCAGATTATGAATATTTAAGGGGAGCATATCGTATTGCGGTGCCAAATACATCGGAGGCAACGAAGCTTATAATAAAGTACCCGGAGATTTTTGAGGATTATGAAATTGTAAAGGGTAAAATGGACGATGTTTTTCTCTCGGTTACAGGTAAAAAACTTTTGGGAGGATCAGAAAAATGAGTAAACTGAAGGCTCTTATAAAACGAGATACTAAGCTGTTTTTTAAAGATAAGGGGATGTTTTTTACTTCCCTTATAACGCCGCTGATACTTCTGTTTCTTTATTCTACATTTCTCAATAATGTTTACCGTGACACTTTCAGCGGAAGCTTGGAAAATATGGGAAACGGTTTTACAGCGCCGGATAAGTTAATAAACGGTTGCGTAGGAGGACAGCTTTTTTCCTCTTTGCTTGCGGTTTGCTGTGTTACAGTTTCATTCTGTTCCAATATGCTTATGGTTCAGGATAAGGTAACAGGGGCGCGACATGATTTGGGAATTGCGCCTGTTAAAAACTCAACATTAGCTTTAGGATATTATATTTCCACCGTATTGACTACTCTTATTATTTGCATTGTTGCCGCCGCAGCTTCACTGGTATACATAGCAAATACAGGCTGGTATTTGTCGATTACAGATATTATTTTTATAATGCTTGACATATTTTTATTGGTTATGTTTGGCGCCGCCTTGTCAAGTATAGTTAATTTTTTTCTGTCGTCACAGGGACAAATGTCGGCAGTTGGTACTATTATAAGCGCAGGATACGGATTTATATGCGGAGCCTATATGCCTATATCCCAGTTCGGGGAAGGACTTCAAAAGGTAATTTCTTTTCTGCCCGGAACATACGGTACTTCTCTTATGAGAAATCATGCTCTTCGCGGCGTTTTTGAGGAAATGGAAAATCAGGGATTTCCATCAGAAGTTATAAACGGAATTAAGGATTTAGTTGACTGCAATCTATATTTTTTCGGAAATGACGTAAGTATTACTTCAATGTATTTAATTCTTGGAGTTTCAGTTATTATTTTAATAGCAATTTATATCGTTCTTAACGTCTGGAAAGGCAGAAAAGCTAATTAATATATGCGAGGCGGCATTTGCCGTCGCCAGATAAGGATACTTTTATGTAGGATATGGTGTAGCCTCATTTGGGAAGCTGCGCCGTATCCTTTTGCTATGCTACAAATTTGAAGTCCTGCGGGTTTTTCTGTATTTCTTCTACCATTGCCTGAATTTCTTTTCCTGTAGGAATATCAATCATTCCCACCGCCGTGAAGTAAATATCCACCTTCACATGGCTGTGACCGCTGGATTTGTCGCTGTTGTGGACTTCAATGCGCTCAATCAGCGAATTGACGAGGGTAGGCGTAAGCTCCCTGATGTCCGTCATTTCCCGCAGGGTACGCAGCACAAGCCTTAAATCTACCGCTTTCTGTTCTGCATTTTCCAAAGCCTGCCTGCTTTCGGCTACTTCCTCCGTCAGCTCCTTTTGCTCCTGTTCGTACTTTCTAAGCATAACCGCGAAGCGTTCATCGGAGAGTACCCCTGCGGCGTTCTGTTCAAATACCCGTTCAATCAGCCGGTCAATCTCCACAATCCGCTTTGTGCCGCTGTCAACTGATTTTTTCAGCCTTTGAAATTCCTTCTGCCGCATGGCGTTGTTTTTCTTTGCCAGCATATAGAGGAATACCGGCTCGTAACAGCGGGCGAAATCGGCTAAATCGCTGATAGCTTCCAGCACCAGCTTCTCTAAAACCGTATCACGTATATAGTGCATCGTACATTCCCCTCTGCCGGATTTGTAACGGGAACAGCGGAAGTGTTCCTGTTTCCTTGTCATACTCTTTGCGGCGACAAAGTGCATTTTCGCCTTGCAGTCATAGCAGTACACCAGACCTGAAAAAAAGCTTGTCCTGCCGGTCTTGGTCGGTCTGCACTTGTGTTTCCGAAGCTCTTGCACCCTCAGCCATTGTTCCTCGGAGATGATGGCTTCCTGCATATCGGGTATGATTTGGTAATCTTCCTCGCTGTGCTGGATTCTCTTATGGACTTTGTAACTGACGGTAGTGCTTTTGAAATTGACGGCACAGCCCGTGTACTGCCTGTTTTCAAGGATATCCCCAACGGTAGCCTGCTCCCATCTGTAAGGGTTTTTCGGTACTTTCTGTGCGTGTTTCCTGCCGCAGTTTTCCAGATAGGCAGCTAGAACGAGTATCTGTTCCGCTTCAAGCTGTCTTGCAATCTGTGCCGGTCCTTTTCCAGCAAGGCATAAGGCGTAAATCTTTCGGACAGTCTGTGCAGCAGGATCGTCAACAAGCCATTTCTTTGGATTGTCCTCCACCCTTTTGTAGCCGTAGGGAATTGTGGACGATACCCGTTCCCCATGTTCCGCTTTGGACTGCCACACCGCACGGATTTTCTTGCTGGTCTGCGCTGCATACCATTCGTTGAAAATGTTGTGGAAGGGCATCATCTCCACGCCGTCGCCGGTCAGCGTGTCCACTCGCTCCTGTATGGCGATAAAACGGATGCCGAGGGAGGGATACACCACCTGCGTCAGCCTTCTCATTTCCACCTGCTCACGCCCGAAACGGGATAAATCCTTTACGATAATCGTACCGATTTCGCCGTTCTCTGCCATTTTTTCCATACGCTGAAAAGAAGGTCTTTGGAAGGTTGTACCCGATACGCCGTCGTCCACGAAGAACATCGTGTTGGCGTATCCCTCTTTTCGGGCGAAGTCCTGCAAAATCTGTTTTTGATTGGTAATGGAGTTGGATTCCTCGTCTTTATTGTCATCGTCAACGGAAAGCCTGCAATACAATGCCGTGATTTTTTCTTCTGTCTGCCCGTTTGATTTGTTTGCTGTTGTCATAAAAAATTCTCCTTTCCGACAACAGGGCATAGCAAAGGCAGGATTAGTTTACTATGCCCGACGGTCTTTTTCCACTCTGCGATTTATCGGATAAGCTGTTCAGAGAGTATCAGATTTTTGAATTGTTCCAAGACGCTCTGCCTGCCCGTGTCGCTGAAATGAGTGCTGACATCATAGGTTGTACCGCCAATCTTTAAAGAAAACTCGTTTTCTCCGCTGAAACGCACCAGTTTTCCGCTGTCGATACGGACATCGGGGCAGCGCGGCGTTAATGCCTGCGCTAAGTTGACGGGCTCATTATCGTCTATCGGCTCAGGGGGCGGCATCCATATCACATTGGGATTAAGCGTAAAATCATCTATCTTCTTCATCCTATCGCCTTATCTTTCTTCACGGCTGTTTCGCCTGCGTTCTAATTTGCATTGATTATCGTAAAGCAGTTTCAAAATTGTATCTGTCATCTGCTTTGCGGTATAATTCTTGGTGAAAAATCCACGCAAGTCTTGTACCTTAAAGCTGATACGCTCCGACTGATTTGCCTTTTCCTCCGACATTATGGCATAGATACTGTCCGAAGAAAGAACGCCCTGCTGTAAAATGCATCGTTCAAATTTTATGACGGGGCATTTTTCTTTTTTGACCATTGCCGCCATGCTTTTGGCTAAGCACTCTGCTTATTGCCAAACCCAACCCCATATGTTCTCCTGTTATGTCCTCAGAATAGAACAGGGTATTTTGTTTACACAGCATTTTTTTTGAAAAGCCTTTCCCATCATCTGTAATTTGTACAGTTAAAACATTGTCAGTGATAGAAAAATTGAAACACACCTTGCTTTTGGTATATCTTAGGGCATTGGAGAAAATATTCTCTATGACACGGTAAAATATCTGTTCATCTAATTGTACAAAACATTCCGAAACAGCAGATGAATACTCAATCTCACAATTTTTCTGTTCCGCCATAAGAGAAAAGCTTTCGGCGGCGCTTTTAAAAAACTCCGGCAGCCGGACAACAGAATACTTAACCTCGGTGTCTTCAATAGTATGCAAATCACGAATGTAATCCGTGTAACGCTCAAGGCGTTTTGAAGTTATCGCAATATTGGAAAGCGTATGCTGTAATTTCTCATCATTCATACTTCCGTTTGTCAGGCATTGCTGCATATATTCCACATATCCCTCGATAATTGCAATCGGATTTCTCAAGTCGTGAGCCACCGATGCCTGTAAAATTCTCCGCTGCTCAAGCATATTCCATAACTGACGGTTATTATCATAAAGAACCTGCCGCATTTCTTCAAACGCTGTGCATAGCCTGCCTAATTCATCATCACTATTATAAATAATTGTAAAATCAAGGTCTTGTTCACTTATATGCTGTGTTGCGTTTTCAAGCACTTTAATCGGGGGCAACATTTTTTTCTATAAAACCACCACGCACACAATCCTATACCTACAATCGAATAAATAAGCGGCAGCACTGCCATTGATACGCTCATTGCTCTTGTACATCACTTGCTTTTTAGGACTGAGCATTGAAAAGCTGGACTCAATCTTTTCTATTGTAAACTCAATATCATCTAAGGTTAGGGTTTTCGTTTCGTCATCATTCATAAGAAAAGCAAGCCAAGAAGTCTCATCAAAGGTAACTTTTTGCTCCGCCTCTGATATAGTCCCGTCTGTCATAACGATTTGTGTCTTAAGCCAGACTTCCTGTGCATCGGGAAGCAAATACTTCTGTATGCGATAACATCCGTAAATAGTTAGGGCAGAAGACACCAAAACAACTAACATTGTAACTGCAACACCCCGAATAAAAACTCGTTTGATTGACTTTGGTTTCCTTACTTTTTCCACCTGTATCCCATCCCCCAGACTGTTTCTATATATTCCCTGCCTGTAGCTTCGGCAAGTTTATTTCTGATATGCTCTTTAACCACATTACTGTCACCCTCAGCATTAAATCCCCAGATGGCTTCATATATCCGTTCTTTATCAAATATCTGGTTGGCGTTGCTCATCAGAAATTCGACAATATCAAATTCACGGTTAGATAAATTCAGCTCTGTTTTTCCATAAAAAATTTTGTGTTCTGCAAGATTGATGATTAAGCCCTCTGAGGATATAATTTTAGGAGTGCATTTACTTCTTTCGTCTCTGCGCAAATGGGCTGCTATCCTTGCGTTCAACTCCTGCAGGCTAAAAGGCTTGGTTATGTAATCATCGCCTCTAACCTGCAAACCGTTTACTTTGTCCTGCTCTGTAATTCGAGCCGTCAAAAATAAAATAGGGCAAACCACATAATTTCGGATAATTTTGCATAATTCCAATCCGTCCATTCTGGCATATTTATATCAAGCAAAATTAAATCGGGATATGCACTCAACATTGATAACGCCTGCTCTGCATTCTTAGCTACAAAGGTTGTGTAACCACAATCCTGTAAGTGACTTGATAATAATTCAGTCAGCATTTCTTCATCATCTACAATCAATATTTTATAAGCCATAATAACCTCCATTCCGCCGCCTTTCTGTTGGCGGCACAGATATAGTATAAAATCAAAAAATGGTCAATTTTCTGTTTTCTTTCTTCTTGCATCGGAAGGTTTCACCGTCTCTTTCGGTATAAGCCATACACGATTGATATTTAGCACACCTTCAATTCGCTTTTCTTTGCATAGTCTTTGTACCCAACGAAGTGATACATTCCATTTCTCTGCGGCTTCCTGTGCCGTCATATACTCAAACACTTTTGACCTCCTAAATCGTACTGTTCCTATTATATCCGTTTGAGCGAACAGCATCAACTTACAAAATATGATTTTCATCTAAGAATATATCATTTATAATGATTTTCCGACAAGAAAAGCGACAGAGCATTACACCCTGCCGCCTTGTTGCCTATGCGTATATGATTTCCCTTTCTACAATCTCCATCGCGCAATTCCTTATGTTATTTAGGGTTGTACCCATTCTAAGGCGTTTTCTGCCTTTAGCTGTTCCGTAATGCCCTGCGCCTGTTTCATTTGTTCTATAAGCCGCTCAAAGCGTTCCTGCGCCTGCATATCAATGTCAGCAAGATAGGAGTGGAGTGTGCCACCTGTGAGAAGATTAGTATATGTAATCCTTTTGTGTTCCCTCAGATACCGCAAATGCCGCTGTCCCCATATCCCGATAGGTTTTTCTTCTTCGGGTGGTAGGGTAAGGTCGGGGATAAGATACCCGTTTTCCTCATGATAAGTTTCGCCCATTTGCTCAAATAATGTTTTTTCCATAAGTTAAACCTCCGTAATCCTGACTTTGAGTTTTTTGATTGGTGCATTCACGACTTTACAAGGACATCATCAACCACATCGGTGTATCTGCCGTCCGCAATCAGCTTGTTTCTCAGATTGTTTAGGCTACCGATGATAATTCTCCGCTCGTACTCGTCAATCGCTATGTAGTGGGTTTCTCATATTGCCTGACCTCCTTTATTTACATTGTAGCAAAGGGGGGTCTTAATTGCGAATGTGCGATTTAAATTCACATATAAAAAAGCCAGCGTGGAAAGCGTTTCTGCCTTTGCAACACCCATAAATTGTTGTTTGATTGTTGATTTCAAATACCTTCCTTATGTGGCGTTAGCCTTTGCCGCCGTTTTTTTATTCATAGTAAAATACGAATTAATTTTATATAAGCCGCATAAATTTAAATATATTAAAATTAATATTTAACAGGAGTGATTATGAAAAAGATACAATTAACTGAGCTGCTTATATTTATTGTGATTACAGAACTGGTAGGGGCATTGTCAGGACTTATTACAGGAAACGCGTTTTCTTATTACAGTGAGCTGACAAAACCGTCTTTGTCTCCTCCCTCAGCAGTTTTTCCGGCAGTTTGGTTTATTATTTACGCTCTTATGGGAGTTTCGGCGTATATGATTTATGTTTCAGACGCAAGCGACAGTAAAAAGAAATCCGCTTTGACTTTATACGGATTACAATTATTTGTAAACTTTTTGTGGAGTATCGTGTTTTTCAAATTTCAGCAAATGGGATTATCTGTTGCAGTAATCATAATTCTGCTGATACTGATAATATTTATGATTATGATTTTCAGAAAAATTAGTCCGGCTGCCGCATATATCAATCTGCCGTATCTTATTTGGACTATTTTCGCAGCATATCTTAATATAGGCATATTGGTTCTTAATTGAAATTATAAAGCCGCTTAGTTTAATTACTAAGCGGCTTATAAATTTTATATTACTGTCCAAGCTTATCCTCGGTTACAACCATAGCTACATAATTCATAAGAAGCAGGCTGTCCGATGTTGTAATTTCACCGTCCTTGGCGCAATCGGCGTTCGCCGCTCCTAACGGCTCCAGCGTATTTAATTCCGGATTAAGCAGATACATATTTATCGCTACAACGTCCGCAATATTTACACTGCCGTCTAAATTTACGTCGCCGTATTTCGAAGCAGTAACTTCGTCAGAAGGCTTTGATGTTGCAGATGAAGCTTCGGTTACAGTTGTAGAAGCTTCAGTTTCCGCCTGTGAAGGCTCTGTTGTTTCCTCTGTCGGCTTCGGATTGACTGAACCGTCTGAATCGAGATTGCTTCCTTCAGAATCGGCGTATTTTTCGTAATATTCTGTAACAGTCATTCCGGTTCCGTTTTCGCCTAACGGTATTTTGTGATCAAGTCCTATATACTTTCCTGAAACATTTGTTTGCCAGAGAGATTTTTCAAATAGACCGTATTTTTCCTCATCCCATGTCATGAAGTCATAGCTTAAAAGTCCGCCCGTATCGCCCGAATTCGGATTAAGACACCAGAATGTATGATTAATATGATTGTCTATCATGTAATCGCGCAGTAATTCCATCCATTTTTGATTTTCTGCGCCGTCCATATGACCGCCCCATTCACCGATAAGCAGCGGCGCGATATCCTGATCATTTATATATGCCCATGTGTCGTACCAGTAATCGTCAAGCAGAGACTGTGTTGTAAAATCCTTCTGAAACCATGACTGAGGCCACACCGACGGACCGTAATCGTGCGGAGAATAAACAATCTGGCTGTTTCTTTCAGCAGATCCCAATTCTATAGGATAATCCTTAACTCCTCTGAGATTGCCTCCCCACCATCCTGCATAATAAGGCGGATTTGATTCGGAATCAGGCTGTCCCCATGTAAAGCTGCTGCTTCTTAAATGCTGTTCAACGCCTTCTATTAGTATAAGCGCGTTTGGATTGACGTCGAGTATAGCATTGGCGCATTTGGTCGCCGCATATGCCCAGTTATTTTCATCAGTTGAATCGTCCCATTTTGCGGCGCTGCTTCCTTCCTGACCTTTACCGTGCGGCTCGTTCTTTAAATCATAGGCAACGATCGTATCATCGTTTTTGTATTTATCGGCAAGGTAAACAAGCGTGTCTATCCATATGTCTGTAGTTATAAGAGTACCGTCCTTTGTCTCCTTACCATACCATAAATTATAGTTATGTCCGGAATTGTCGGAATGGGGGCTGTGAATGTCAATGAGCGCTTTAATACCGTATTTTTTGCATTTCTGCATAATTATATCAAATATTTCTTCACTGTTTTTAAGAGTTTTTCCGTCCTCAAGAACAAAGTCTCTGTTTATGTCCACATACGGAGGATCATATCCTGCCTGAACACTCTGCACCGGATTCGGAGTTCCCTTCATCCATGAATAAATCAGCTCTGTGGAAATAGGAAACCGTATAATATTAATTCCTTTATCGGCAACATTAGATAAAAATTTGTCACAGTCGGCGGCGTAAAGTCCGTGGGGAACATTTTCCGAACAGTTGAATCCGAACCAGTTGGCTCCGGTCAGCCATACTTCGTTGCCGTTCATGTCATAAAGCCTGCTGCCCGACGCATGCAGCCAGTCGTCGTTGCAGTCGTCAGTTTCCGCTGAAGACGTAATGCCTGTAAAAGCGGAGGTCATGCACGACGCTGCCACAGCAAAAAGAGCTGCGCAGGAAATAAGCAACTTTTTGATTTTCAATTGTAATCCTCCTCAAATAGTTAATAAAATTCCATCAATCTTCTCTTATTATATTATACACAATTAATAAAAAAAGTCAAGTAAAATGAAAGTTTTAATCAAGATTTGATAAAATTTCGTAAACAATAGAATCGGTTGATATATCAGAGGACTGTCGGTTTTCTATTAAAACGGCAAAGGCAATCGGAAAGCTTTCATCATCTACAAAACCGGTAAGCAGCGAATTTTCTTCTTCACCGTTTTTGACCTGCGCGGTACCGCTTTTGATACCAAGATTGTAACCGGGTATGGAGCCGGTATAATTCAGTCCGTTTTCCAGCATTATTTTTTTGACTTCTGATGCGGTAGATGATGAAAATAGCTGATCTGAATATGAAACTGACGATGATTCGACTGTTCTGCCGTTTACGTTTGTTACATGGTCTATCAGATAGGGCATAGTTGATTTGCCGGATTCATTGGCTATTGCGCTTTGCCACATCATCATCTGGCAGGGACTTACAATACTCATGCCCTGACCGATACAGCTCCACTGAGTGTTGAATTCATATTTATCCGTAAGCTCCGTTGAAGCAGTCTGAGAAATTATTCCGTTAATGTCTATGGAACCTGACGCGGATCCGTTCACCGAAAATCCAAGTCTCCTGTATATTTTTTCAATATCGCTCAGATTCCAGTCGGAATCCTCTACAAGCTGTGCAAAAAACGGATTGCAGCTATTCTGAAAGGCTTCGGTTATATTTTGCGTTCCGTGACCGTAAAGGTTATGACAATTGATTACTTCTCCCGTACGGTTTGTATAGCTGCCTTCGCAGACGAATGATTTTTCGCTCAGCTTATCAATACCCATAGTTTCTACAGCGGCTATGAGAGTTGAAATTTTCTGAGTTGAACCGGGAACGGTTTTGTAAAACGCTTTGCAGAGAAGACTTCCTTCCTCAAGGTCCTCGTAGCCCTTCAGAGGATCTACGTTCGGTTTGCTGACGCATATCAATATTTCTCCGGTTTTGTAGTTATATGCTATAGCGCAGCCGTTTTTACTGCCGAACGCAGAATATACCCTCTCATTTGCTCTGTGGTCAAGCGTAGTGTAAATAGCCGCCTTTCCGCCTTTTCTTGTAATGCCTTTAGTAAAGCTGTAGTTGCTGAGTCTTTCAAGGTTGTTTGCGACTAACGTATTGGTCATCTGACCGCTGGCGTCGCCTATGAGATTGCCGACGTCTTTGAAATAACCGTCCGGATAATCTCCCTCTTGAGCTTCGTCAAAAATTATGTCGCCGTTGCAGTCATAAACATAGCCAAGATCTCGTGAACCTGAATTGCTTATATAAAACGACGCCTCCATCTGAATTTTAACTATCAGCATAATTATTCCGGCAAGGAATACCAGCATCATAAATGTTATCAGATTTTTTCCTCTTTTTAAGCTTTTCATACTGCTCTCCTGTTTATTTTAGGTTGCGACGGTCTTATCGGAACAGGGAAAACCGTCGCCTGTCCGGCCTTTAGGAAACCGATCATAAAGCCGCATGCCAGCATGGAGCTTCCTCCCTGTGAAATAAACGGTATTGTTACTCCTGTAAACGGTATCATATTACATGAACCGAATATATTAAGCGCCATCTGTGCAATGAAAGCGGCGCATACTCCTACCGTCAGAGTAGTGTGGAAATATGAGCGCGGTATATTTATCAGCGCTGTTGCAAGGAGCAATATAATCATAAATACTGCCAGCAGCGCCATAAGCATTCCCCATTCCTCGCAGATAGAAGAAAAAACTATGTCAGTGTCTGCCGCCGGAACCTTGTAAAGCGCTCCGTGACCCGGTCCTTTTCCAAACCATCCGCCCTCTGCTATGGCTATAAGCGCCTGACACTGCTGCCATCCGTTGCCTGTTGGATCGCTCCATATATCAACGTTAAGTCTATCCTGAACATATGACGGAGCGAATTTTAAAGCGATTATTATTACAACAAGTCCGACGGAGCTGAGGCTTATTATAAGCTTTTTAGACAGCTTTGCCTTAGGATAGCAGATTCGCATAAGAAAGCCGCATCCGGCAACTGCGGCGAAGGTCGGCAGACTTCCGAGATCCCGGCACCACCACTGAAGAAGCATAATGATTCCTGTTAAAGCAAGAAGCGCCATATTGTCGTAAACTACTCTTACAAACAATACCTTTTTCTTTTTCTGCTGCTGTGCGATTGAAGTGGCGAATACAAGAACGAAGAAAACCTTAAGAAATTCGGAAGGCTGGATAGTTATGAATCCCAAATCTATCCACATTCCTCTGCTTCCGGTAAAAAGCAGGATAGAAACTATGAGTACGCCGCAAATTCCGTAGAATATATATTTATATTTTTCTATAAAATGATAATTTTGTGCAAGCTTGAAGCCAACCTGACAGCATATGAGAGCCAGTATGGAAAAAATGAAATGCTTTAAAGCAAATCCCACGCCTCCGAAGCATGATTGGAAAATAACGCTCATATTTAAAAGAGTTATGAGAAGTATATCCAATGTGTATGTGTTTTGCTTTAGGAATTTAAGTATAAAGAAATAAAGTATATCCGAAACAAGAACGGCTGATGAAAGAATTATCGGAGAAATTATAGTTTCGTAGTCGCCCTTTACAAATACAACCGTAAGGAGGGATATGTGCGTCAGCAGGGACAGCAGCGTTATTCCTCCGTATGAAAGACCGTTTTTATACATTTTGCGGTTTTACCCTCCTTATATAAAGAGTTTTTTTCCCGATTCTTATTTCGTCGTTGTTTCTCAGACGCTGCTGCTTTATTTTCATGCCGTTAACATAGGTTCCTGATTTTGATTCCAAATCGGTCAGCGTCCAGACGCCGTCCTCCAGACTTAAAAGAGCGTGATATCTTGAAACCGACAAATCGGGAAATCTTAGGTCAGCGGAAATATGCCTTCCCATAAGTATTTCCTGTGAATTCAGTGTGAATGTGAAACCGCCTTCCGTATCTGTTAGTATCATATGTCTGGCGGCTCTGTTCCATTGCTGCTGCACCGCTTTTTTTTCCTTTGAGCAGAAAGCGATTATAACCAGAGCGCATACATCTATCAATATAAGAGCTGACGCTGCGATAATATCTTCAAATCCGGAAAGCTTGCCTGTAAGCTCGCCGAGAAATTCAGTAAATGCATCCATTATTGTAAAGCCTTCCCTTCTATTTTCTATTTTAACATTATAATACATTTTCTGTAAATTATCAAGCGGTAATACAAAATATGAAAATTCTACAAAAAATCGGAAATAAAATATTTTTTCTAATGCTTGCAAAAAGATATAAAATAAGATATAATAAGGTGTATCATTATGTATAAAAAGAGCATTAATGATAATACGCTGTCGTAAATATATGAAAGGAGAGCATATCCATTAATCGTTTATGGATATCAGTATTACGCTATGGAAGAAATGTTGAAAGATAATGTATATATGCCGGCAGTAGCTATGAGAGGACTTGTCTGCTTTCCGAGACTTGTCATGCATTTTGATATTGCGCGGGAATTATCCGTTAAAGCGGTAGAAGAATCCCTGAAAAATGACAGATTGGTTTTTCTGACAGCGCAGAAGGACGTTTACATTGAGCGTCCCGGCGAAGAGGATTTATATAAAACCGGCGTCGTAGCCGAAATCAGGCAGACGCTGAAAACCCCTGATAATGTAATGAGAGTTCTTGTCGAGGGCGTTTACAGAGCAAGGACAGTAAAATTCAAAGAAGAAAACGGCATGATAAAATGCGCGGTAAAAAAACTTAACGATTACAGCAGGTATAAGCCTGATCCGGTTGAGCAGACCGCCATATCTCGTTCGCTCAAGGATATTTTTGAACGCTATGCCGAGCTTGTTCCAAGAATGCCTAAGGAACTGGTAGCTTCTATAATGTGTCAGGACGACATATATAAGCTTTTTGAAAATATAGCGTACAATATAAATCTTGATTTTTATGATAAGCAGGCGCTGCTTGAGGAATCGAACATAATGAAGCGTCTCGGAATGCTTTACGGCTGTCTTGTTAAGGAAGTCGAGGTTTTGGAGCTTGAAAAGGAAATACAGGACGAAGTAAAGGAAAATATAGATCAGAATCAAAGAGAATATTATTTAAGAGAGCAGATGAGGGTAATTGCAGGTCAGCTTGGAGAAGATGAGGGTCAGGACGAGGCTTACGATTACATAGACAGAATTTATGAGCTTAAACTTTCGGAGGAAAATACCGAAAAGCTTATAAAGGAAGCCGAAAGACTTTCAAAAATGCCGTCCTCGTCTCAGGAGGCGTTTGTAATCAGAAATTATCTTGACACTGTTCTTGAACTTCCGTGGAATAAGTCGACAAAAATAAAGCTGGATATTAACAAAGCAGCAAAAATACTTGACAAAGATCATTACGGTATGAAAAAGGTAAAGGAAAGAATACTTGAAAGTATAGCCGTTCACGGTCTTATGCCAGAGGTAACAGGGCAGATCATATGCCTTGTGGGTCCTCCCGGAGTCGGAAAAACATCAATTGGACGTTCCATTGCAAAAGCGCTTGGGAGAGAATATGCGCGAGTATCTTTGGGCGGCGTAAGGGACGAATCGGACATAAGGGGACACAGAAAAACCTATGTGGGCGCAATGCCGGGACGTATTATGAATGCGATGAAAATCGCCGGAACTAACAATCCTCTTATATTATTTGATGAAATAGATAAGATGGGAAACGATTTCAGGGGAGATCCGGCGTCAGCTATGCTGGAGGTACTTGACAGCGAGCAGAATAAGGAATTCAGGGATCATTATATAGAGCTTCCGTTTGACCTCAGCCGTGTTTTATTTGTTACAACGGCGAATACTACCGATACTATACCGGCTCCTTTGCTTGACAGAATGGAGCTGATAGAGCTTACAAGCTATACAAGGGAAGAGAAGTTTCATATTGCAAAGGAGCATCTTATTCCTAAGCAGATAAAAAAGCATGGTCTGAAGGGTACTCAGATAAAAATTAATGACGATGTAATTTATATGTTAATTGACTTTTATACCAAGGAGGCAGGCGTAAGAAGTCTTGAGAGAGTTATAGCTTCTCTTTGTAGAAAAGCCGCTAAGGCCGTCGTTTCAGGCGAAGTGAAAAGAATAAGCTTTACACGCAAAAATCTGAAAGCTTATCTGGGCGCGGAGAAATATCTGCCGGATGAAAAACTAAGCAGCGACGAAATAGGAGTTGTGAACGGTCTTGCCTGGACGTCAGTCGGAGGCGTTTTAATGCCGCTTGAGGTTCTTATCCTGGAAGGCAAGGGAAATATTGAAACAACCGGCTCTCTTGGTGACGTTATGAAGGAAAGCGCAAGGCTGGCGGTAAGCTATGTAAGAAGTATAGCCCGTAAATATAATATCCCTGAGGATTTTTATAAGACAAAAGATATTCATATTCACGCGCCCGAGGGCGCCGTTCCAAAGGACGGCCCTTCGGCGGGCGTAACAATGGTAACCGCACTCGTCTCAGCATTATCCGGAATACCTGTAAAATGCGATGTAGCCATGACGGGTGAAATAACCCTGCATGGTAAAGTTCTTCCGATCGGAGGTCTTCGTGAAAAAACAATGGCTGCTTTTAAGGCCGGGTTAAAGACTGTTATAGTTCCGGAAGCAAATCGCGGGGATATTGACGAAATCGACGAGGTGGTAAGAGCTTCTCTTAATTTTGTATATGCTTCAAGGCTTGAAACCGTCTTAGAAACCGCTTTGCGTTTTGAAAGCAAGGCTGACAAAAGCCTGATGATAGTCCGCGATGATTCAAATCAAGGGCAGAACGCTTCGGTTACCTCATAAGGGGGGAGAAAGTATGAATTATAATAAAGCGGAATTCAGCGCTTCATACGGAACCTTTTCTCAGATACCGCCGTGCGAACGCATAGAAATAGCCTTTGCCGGCAGATCTAACGTAGGGAAATCCACTCTTATAAATAAGGTATTTAACAGAAAAAACCTTGCAAGAGTTAGCTCTGTGCCGGGAAAGACCGCCACTATAAACTTTTATGGACTGGAAAACGTATATTTTGTTGATCTTCCCGGATACGGTTATGCAAAGGTTGCAAAGTCGGAAAAGAATCGCTGGGCCGACCTTATTGAGGGCTATCTGAATTCTGATAGGGATATAAGACTGGTTTTTCTTCTGATTGATATGCGCCATGCTCCGTCGGCCGACGATCTGCATATGATTAATTATCTTGTTGACTCGGGACTTCCGTTTGTTATTATACTTACAAAGGCGGACAAGCTTAAAAAGACTCGGAGACTTGAACGTATGAAATCATTTGAAACGGAGATTCCGTATTTTGAAGATATTCATATTATTCCGTTTTCTTCGCAGACCTTTGAAGGAGTCGATGAAGTAAGAAATATAATTGAGGAAATTTCCGGGGAGGACGAAGATACCCCTATGCAGTAAAAAGAAAGGAATGTTTTTAATGTTTGTATCCGAAAATCTCAGTGTGAATGAAAAAGGACATCTTACGGCAGGCGGAGCGGATACCGTAGAGCTTGCGGAGCGTTACGGCACTCCTCTTTAT
>OGOK01001053.1_pt1 | contig 20396 bp, 16 predicted proteins | sample 1552661 | NCBI WGS metagenome assembly OGOK01 (sample SAMEA2580172, study PRJEB22360) | human gut metagenome | biome: human gut; feature: human-associated habitat; material: faeces | place: Denmark | collected 2008/2010
CAGCGGCGGCTACGGCAACTATGTCATCATCTACCACGGCAAAATGTCCGATGGCAACCAGTACAGCACCCTGTACGGCCACATGCGGTCGGTCGCCACCTCGGCGGGCAAGTATGTCCAGCAGGGTGAGGTCATCGGCTATGTGGGCAGCACGGGCAACTCTACCGGCAACCACCTCCATCTGGAGGTCTGGAAGGGCGGCTCCAAGGCCAATGCCGTCAACCCCCGTGGTTATATCCCCATGAAATAATCTGCATTGTATCAAAGGAGGCCGTCAGGGCTTATGAAGGAAGAAAAACGCAAGCGCATCCTGCGCGTGGGCTGTCTGATCCTGGCAGGGATCTTTGCACTTTCCATGCTGGGCAGCGTGGTTATGATGCTGCTGGTCTGACAGAGGAGGGAAGAAGATGAACCGTAAGATATCGGTCGGCATGGCGGTCAGCATCGTCATCCTGGCCATGACCGTTACCTTTTCCATTACCATGCTGGTGGCGATGCGCCTGTTTGACAGCACCGTTTCCAGTGTGAAGGAAAAGGAAAGCATGTACAACAAGATCGCTGAGGTGGACCGCTATGTCCGCAGCAACGATTACTATCCCATCGATGAGACCACCCTCTACGACCGCCTGACGGCTGGCTACCTGCTGGGCACCGGCGACAAGTACGCCCGCTATTTCAGCGCCACCGCCTATACGGAGCTGATGAATACCCAGAACGGCACCCTGATCGGCATTGGCGTAGAGCTGGCTGTGGATCAGTCCGGCTACGCCAAGGTCATCAAGGTCTACGATGAATCCCCCGCCAAGGAGGCAGGCATCCAGGTCGGCAACTACATCACCGCTGTGGACGGCACCGATGTCAAGAGCATGAGCAGCGTGGATGCCATCCAGACCCGCCTGCGCGGCGAGAGCGGCACCACCGTCAATGTGACCTGGCTGGATAGCGAGGCCGCCGAGCACACCGCTGACCTGACCCACTCCGGCTACAGCTCCACCACCGTGGATTACCAGATGGTGCAGGGCAATGTGGGCTACATCCGGATTCGCCAGTTTGATTCCACCACCCCCAGCGAGCTGGATTACGCCATCCGCAGCCTGAGCGCCAACGGCGCGGGCAGCCTGGTGTTTGATCTGCGCGACAACGGCGGCGGCCTGCTGGACGATGCCATCCAGTGCATCGACCTGATCGCCCCGGAGGGAACGCTGGCCTTTGCTGAGGACAAGAACGGCACCCAGACCCTGCTGGGCACCAGCACCAGCGAATCCCAGATCGACCTGCCCGTGGTCTGCCTGGTCAACGACAGCACCGCCAGCGCTGCGGAGCTCTTTGCCAGCAGCCTGCGCACCCTGAATGGTGCCCGCCTGGTGGGCACCACCACGCAGGGAAAGGGCACCATCCAGAGCGGCCCCCAGCGCCTGTCCGATGGCAGTGCCGTGGTGGTTACCGTGGCAAAGCTGGTCTGCGGCGACGGCAGCTGCTTTGACGGCACCGGCCTGACCGTGGATGTGGAGCGGCCCCTGACTGCGGACGAGCAGACCGCATACTATGATTACACTGTGGAGAACGATCCCCAGATCCAGCGTGCCGTGAGCACTGCCCAGCAGATGAGCGGCACCACCACCGTGAGCGGTGTCAACGAAGCGGCTTCCAGTGAGGCTGCCGACAGTGCCGCCGCCGAGAGCGTAGCGGAAGGGGACGCTGAGGCTGCATCTGCCGAGAGCACTCCGGCAGAGACCGCGCCCGCCGAAAGTGAAGCAGCAGGGGAGAGCACTGCGTCCAGTAGTCAAGAATAAGAGAACAACCCTCTCCGTCAGCGCTGACGCGCTGCCACCTCTCCCGAAGGGCGAGGTCTTGGCAATTCATGCAAAGTTTGCGGTTTTGTCAAAAGCTCCCCCTTTGGGGGAGCTGGCGAGCGAAGCGAGACTGAGAGGGTTATTTTGGAAAAGAAAGGATAGAGCCATGCCCGAACTGACCGACCTGTCTTATGTGCGCGCCCTGTGCGAAAAATATGATTTTGCCCTTTCCAAGGGCTTTGGCCAGAACTTTATCGTCAACCCCGGCCTGCCCCCCAAGATCGTGGATGCCAGCGGCGTGGACAAGCGCTACGGCGTGCTCGAGATCGGCCCCGGCATCGGCGTGCTGACCCGGGAGCTGGCAAAACGGGCAGCAAAGGTGGTCTCTATCGAGGTGGACGAGCGCCTGCCGCCCCTGCTGGCCGAGACCATGGCCGGTGTGGACAATTTCAAGCTGGTGCTGCAGGATGTGCTCAAGGTGGATCTGAAAGCCCTGATCGCGCAGGAGTTCCCCGGGATGCCGGTGGCAGTCTGCGCCAACCTGCCCTACTATATTACAAGCCCCATTGTGATGAAGCTGCTGGGTGACCGCCTGCCCATCGAGAGCCTGACTGTGATGGTGCAGAAGGAAGCAGCCGATCGTCTGGCCGCCGCCCCGGGCACCCGGGCCTCCAGTGCCATCAGCTGTGCGGTGAGCTATTACGCGACCTCTAAGATGATGTTCACCGCCGCCCCGGGCAGCTTTTACCCGGCCCCCAAGGTGACCAGCGCCGTGGTGCGGATGGAGATCCGCCCTGCCCCCGCCGTGCAGGTGGAGGACGAGGCTGGCTACTTTGCCCTTGTGCGCGCGGCCTTTGGCCAGCGGCGCAAGACTGCGGCAAATGCCATTGCCAGCGGCCTGGGGATGCCCAAGGATGCCGTGACCGCTGCCATTGAAGCTGCCGGTTTCGATGCCCGCATCCGTCCCGAGGCCCTGACGCTGGAGGATTTTGCAAAGATCCAGAGCACACTGGCCCGGTGACTTGTTTTAATAATTCGGTTTTCCAAAAGCAGGGGCTCTTCGCAAAGCGTGGAGCGCCTGCTCTTTTAGAATATAAAGCAAAAATACAGTGTCTTTTTGACGAGAACAATTCCGGTTGTTTTGTCTGTGGCATTGTTTGTTAAATTTCCTGCACGCTTTACCATCTAAAAGCAAATATATTTCATCGTTTTTTCGCGGCAGACTTTGCTTTTTGAAGAAAAAGCTGTGTGTGCTCCATTGACATCTTTTTATTTCAATGGTACAATATATGACGTGTTAAGGTTTTGCGGGAGGAGCACAGGTGCAGACAGAGGGGTCTGTTTCTGCGCTCTTTTGTATTCCCTGGCAGTACAGGGGTCAAAAAACCTCCGCAGAATAGTGGGAAAACAGCAGGACATCCCGCCCTGCACCATGCACTGAAGCACGGAATTATTATAGGGAGGAAAATACAATGAACAACAACTACGAGTCTCATGCAATCAGCCGCCGCAGCTTTCTGAAGGCTTCCGGTGTCGTTGGTGCCGCCGGCATTCTGGCCGCCTGCGGCGGCAACTCTGGCAGCAGCTCCACCGCCGCTTCCTCTGGTGCTACCAGCGCTCCCAACACCACCGGCGCTACCCCGCTGAAGGAGTTCATCTCCTGGGAGAGCACCAACCGTGAGCTGGAGAGCTGGAACATGCTGTACAGCCAGATGGCTTCCGACATGAATGTCACCACCAACCTGTGGGAAGGTCTGCTGAGCTTTGACTGCTACGGCAAGGCTGTGCCTTCCGTGGCCAAGGAGTGGAGCCACAATGAGGACTCTTCCGTTTGGACCTTCAACCTCCGCGACGATGTGGACTGGGTGGATGTGAACGGCGAGGTCAAGGCTCACCTGACCAGCAAGGACTTCCTCGTGGGTCTGGAGTGGGTGCTGAACGCAGCCAAGAACCAGGCCAACAACACCTCCATGCCCAACGAGACCCTGACCGGTGCTGCTGATTACTATCAGAAGACCAGCGATATGGGCGATGCTGCTGCCGACCTGACCTACCAGGATATGCTGGACGCAGGCGTGGGCGTTGAGGCTCCGGATGATTACACCCTGGTCTTCACCTGCAAGGATCCCTGCCCCTACTTCGATACCGTTGCTGCCTACACCAGCTTCTACCCCGCCTCTGAGGATCTGATCAACGAGCTGGGCGTTGAGGGCTTCCGTGCCTGCGATTACACCAACATGTGGTACAATGGTCCCTATGTGGTGGAGGAGTTCATCAGCCAGAACACCAAGAGCTACATCCCCAACCCCAACTACTTTGGTGCAAACGATGTGTCCCGCTTCGACCGCTTCACCGTCACCATGATCAGCGACGGCACCGTCACCTTCCAGCTGTATCAGAACCGTGAGCTGGACGAGATGGATGTGGGCGAGAGCACCCTGACCACCATCCAGGCTGATCCCAACAGCGAGTACAATGCTCAGCTGTGTGAGAAGCGTCCCAAGAAGTTCAGCTACCAGATGCACTTCAACTACCAGAAGAACAACGAGGACGGCACCCCCGACGACAACTGGAACAAGGCTATCGCCAACACCGCTTTCCGTCAGTGCTTCTACAAGGGCCTGAATCTGACCAACTGGTATGCACGTACCAACAAGATCAACCCCCTGAAGTGCGAGAACGACTGCTACACCATGCCCGGTGTCTGCTACAACACCCAGGGCCAGGAGTACTCCACCCTGGTTGCCAAGGAGATGGGTTTCGACGGCGAGGCTTACGACGGCAAGACCATGATCCGCCTGCGCGCCAACAACGGCGACATTGCTGACCTGAAGAAGCAGGCCATGGACGAGCTGAGCGCCATCGGTGTCACCTTCCCCGTCCACGCTGCTTACTACATCATCGCCGGTTCCACCTCCGCTCTGGACAATACAACCGTGCTGAAGCAGTGCTTCACCGACAGCTTCGGCGATGACTTCATTGTGCTGGACATCAAGACCTACGTTTCTTCCATCACCCAGGAAGTCCGTAATCCTCAGCTGCAGAGCTTCGTCATCAACGGCTGGGGCGCTGACTACGGCGATCCCGTCAACTTCGTTGGTCAGGAGATCCTGCACGACGACAACGCCTACTACAGCTGGTACTACTCCAACATCGCCAAGATCGTGGAGGCCGGCCCCGCTGACTGGCAGAAGGATCTGGTGGCCTGCTACGAGGAGTTCACCGATCTGGTCAACACCGCAAAGGCCATCGTTGATGATACCGATGCCCGCTACGCTGCCTTCGCAAAGGCTGAGGCCAGCATGCTGAACAACGTTCTGGCCTGCCCCTGCTACTTCGATGTTTCCTGGACTCTGACCCACGCCAACGAGTACAGCAAGATCAACGCTATGTATGGTCCCTGCAACTACAAGGCTGTCAACTGGGAGACCAGCGAAGAGCCTTACACCACCGCACAGTACGAGGAGTTCGCCGCTGCATTCGATGCAGCTACCAAGGCTTAAGTTCCCCGTTTCCCCGCCCGAAAGGGTAGAAATAAAAGTTAAGGGTTCGATAACATGTTAAAATACACGGTTAAGCGGCTGCTCCAGTCGCTTGTCACAATCTTTCTGATCGCAACAGCAGTTTTCCTGATGATGCGCTGCCTGCCGACGGACTACTACTTCACTGAGGAACAGCTCATGAAGTTCACCGATCAGCAGAAGACCGCCGCTCTGGAAGCAGCTGGCCTGACCGATCCCATCCCCACCCAGCTGGTCAAGTTCTATAACAACCTGCTGCATCTGGACTTCGGCACTTCCCGCCGCATCCAGAACGGTGCCCCGGTGGTCAAGGTCATTGGTAAAAAGTTTGGTGTCTCCATGCGTCTGGGCCTCACCGCCTCCGGCATCTCTCTGGTGATCGGTGTGCTGATGGGCATCCTGCAGGCGGCATTCAAGGACAAGGTATTCGACTGGATCGGCACGGCCTACACCGTGTTCGTCAACGCGGTCCCGTCGCTGGTGTCGTATTCTCTGGTGCTGGTCTTTGGTTCCAAGTACCTGGGATTCCCCACGCTGTATTCCACCCGCAATGTGAGTGCTTCCAGCGTGCTGCCCATCACCTGCCTTTCGCTGGCATCCATTGCAGGCTATGCCCTGTGGACCCGCCGCTACATGGTGGATGAGCTGACCCGCGACTATATCAAGCTGGCCCGTGTCAAGGGCCTGAGCTCCCGCGAGATCATGTTCAAGCATGTTCTGCGCAACGCCATGGTCCCCATGGTGCAGTATATCCCCCAGTCCATCCTGCTGACGGTGGGCGGCTCCCTGCTGATGGAACGGTTCTTCTCCGTTCCCGGCATGGGCCCCCTGCTGACGGATGCCATCCAGCGCTATGACCTGAATGTCGTTCAGACCCTGGTCATCCTCTACGCTGTGCTGGGCATCGTGGGCGTGTTCCTGGGCGATGTGCTGATGATGGTGGTTGACCCCCGTATTACTCTGACCGGAAAGGAGGAGGCTCGCTGATGGCTAAGGCATCGGATTTTGAGGGCAAGAAGCCCGAAGAACTGTTCTACTTTGTGGATTATTCCCCGGAAGAAGCTGAGCGCATCGGCTACTCCAACTATTCCTACTGGGGTTCTGTCATCCAGAACTTCCTCAAGCAGAAGGTTGCTGTCTTCTGCCTGATCCTGTTCCTGGCGCTGACGGTGTTCTCCTTCGTCGCGCTGAGCATCGGCAAGTATCACTACACCAGCCTGATCTCTGATTCCAGCAAGGCTTTCATCAGGCCCAACAGTGAGTACTGGTTCGGTACCGACAACCTGGGCCGTGACTACTGGTGCCAGGTGTGGTACGCCACCCAGGTTTCCATCCGTCTGGCTCTGGTGGTCGCCGTGGGCGAGAGCATCGTGGGCGTGATCTTCGGCCTGATCTGGGGCTATGTGCGCAGTCTGGACCGCTTCTTCACGGAGCTGTACAACCTGATCGACAACGTGCCCTATATCATCTATATGACCCTGATCGCCCTGATGGTGGGCCAGAGCTTCTGGATCATGGCCATCTCCATGATCGCCATCAACTGGCTTTCTATGGCACGCCGTGTCCGCAACATGGTGTTCATGTTCCGTGACCGCGAGTATAACCTCGCGTCCCGCTGCCTGGGCACCCCGCTGTGGCGCGTGCTGACCAAGAACATCCTGCCGTATCTGGTCTCCGTTATCATCCTGCGTATGGCACTGTCCATCCCGGGCACCATCAATCTGGAATCCACGCTGTCCTACCTGGGCCTGGGCCTGGGCATCGACACGCCTTCTCTGGGCCTGATCCTGAGCAAGGTGCGCGGCTTCTTCCTGGATTATCCGTACCTGCTGGTTTTCCCTGCATCCATCGTGTCCATCATTTCCATTTCTTTCTATATCATGGGCAACGCTTTGTCGGATGCGGCTGATCCGCGCAACCACGTTTGATAGATTGGAGAGAGAGACGTAAATGGATAGACAACCGATTATCTCTGCCAAAGACGTGGAGATCACTTTTAGCCTGCGCGGCCGCAAGCTGAACGCCATCCGCAAGTGCTCGCTGGACCTGTACGAAGGCGAGACCCTTGCCATCGTGGGCGAGTCCGGCTCGGGCAAGTCCGTATTCACCAAGACCTTTGTGGGTATGCTGGATGCCAACGGTATGATTACCGGCGGCTCCATCATGTACGAAGGCCGTGATATGACCAAGTTCACCGAGAAGGATTGGCTGGGTGTCCGCGGCAAGAAGATCGCCATGGTCATGCAGGACCCCATGACCAGCCTGAACCCGCTGAAGAAGATCGGCAAGCAGATCCAGGAGAGCATTGAGCATCACCAGGGTCTGAAGGGTGAGGAAGCCAAAAAGGCTGCCATCGAGATGCTGGGCAAGGTGGGTATCCCCGACCCCGAGCGTCGGTACGAGCAGTACCCCCACGAGTTCTCCGGCGGTATGCGTCAGCGTGTCGTCATTGCCATTGCAGCGGCCTGCCGCCCGCAGATCCTGATCTGCGACGAGCCCACCACTGCGCTGGACGTGACCATTCAGGCACAGATCCTGCAGTTGATCCGCGACCTGCAGAAGGAACTGGGCATGTCCGTTATCTACATCACCCATGACCTGGGCGTTGTGGCAAACGTGGCAGACCGTGTGGCCGTGATGTACGCCGGCCAGATCGTGGAATACGGCACCGTGGAGGAGATCTTCTACGACGCATGGCACCCCTACACCTGGGCTCTGCTGCAGGCTTTGCCGCAGCTGGGCACCAAGGGTGAGGCCCTGCCCAGCGTGGATGGTACTCCCCCGAACCTGTTCAACGAGATCAAGGGTGACGCATTTGCGCCCCGCAACAAGCATGCGCTGGCAATCGACTTTGTGCAAGAGCCTCCGTTCTTCCAGGTGTCCGAGACCCACGCCGCAAAGACCTGGTATCTGGACCCGCGCGCTCCCAAGATCGAGCGGCCGCACTCCATCCAGAACCTGCGTGAGAAAATGGGAAAGATGGGAGGCGCCAACTTAAATGGCTGAACGCGAAAAGCTGATTGAGCTGAAAGACCTTCAGATCACCTTTGGCTCCGGTAAGAAGAAATTTGTTGCTGTCGATCATGTCAACTTTGACATCTATAAGGGCGAGACCTTCTCGCTGGTCGGCGAGTCCGGCTCCGGCAAGACCACCATTGGCCGTGCCATCTGCCGCATCAACCCGACCTCCGGCGGCGACATCTTCTTCAAGGGCCAGAAGATCAACGGCAAGATCTCCAAGGAACTGGACAGAGAGGTCATCCGCAAGATCCAGATGATTTTCCAGGATCCCATGGCTTCGCTGAACGAGCGCGCCAAGGTGGAGTATATCATTGCTGAGGGCCTGCTGAACCATCATCTTTACAAGGATCAGGAAGACCTGCATGAAAAGGTGATGAACGCCCTGCATGAGGTCGGCCTGTTGCCGGAGTTTGCCTCCCGCTTCCCCCACGAGTTCTCGGGCGGCCAGCGCCAGCGCATCGGCATTGCCCGTGCACTGGTCATGGAGCCGGAGTTCATCGTGGCCGATGAGCCCATCTCTGCACTGGATGTCTCCATCCGTGCACAGGTGCTGAACCTGCTGAACGAGATGAAGAAGAGCCGCGGCCTGACCTACCTGTTCATTGCACATGACCTGTCGGTGGTCCGGTTCATCTCGGATCGTATCGCTGTTATCAGCAAGGGCCGCATCGTGGAGCTGGCTGAGGCGGAGGAGCTATTCCTCCATCCGCTGCATCCCTACACCAAAGCCCTGCTGAGCGCGGTTCCCATCCCTGACCCCAGCCTTGAAAAGCACAAGAAGCTGCTGGTCTATGACCCCTCGATTCACGATTACAGTGTGGATAAGCCGGTCTGGGAAGAGATCGCAAACGGCCACTTTGTGTATGGCAACCAGCGTGAGCTGGAAGGCTACCGCAAGGAGTATGAAAGCCAGCTGTAAGCTGAACCGCTTTCCTGTATTTTAACACAATGACCCCGCCGCGCTGGGAGTTTTCCCGCGCGGCGGGGTTTTGTGCTGTCAGGGAGCAAAAAAGAACCGGACGCTTCAAAAACGTCCGGTTCTGCTTTTTGCGATTGGCTATTGGTTCACGCGATCAGGCCTGAGTGGCTGCGTCGAATGCGGCAGCAAACGCATCGTACTGTTCGGTGGTGTAGGCCTCCTCGCTGGTCTCCCAGTTCACAGCCTTGTAGTTGCAGGGACCATACATAGCGTTGATCTTGCTGTACTCGTTGACGTGGGTCAGGCACCAGGTGATATCGTAGACGGTGGGGAAGATCAGGTTCTCGTCCAGGAAGTAAGCCTCGGCCTTGGCAAATGCAGCGTAGCGTGCATCGGTGTCGTCAACGATGGCACGGCCCTCGTTCACCAGATCGGTGAACTTCTCGTAGGCGGCAACCAGATCCTTCTGGTAGCTGGCGGGGCCATTGTTCACAATGCCTGCGATGTTGGTCATGTTGCAGCTGTAGTAAGCATTGTCATCGTGAACGATGATCTGGGTCAGGAAGTTGATGGGATCGCCGAAGTCAGCGCCCCAGCCCATGTGGACGAAGCTCTGCAGCTTGGGTGCTACGACTTCCTTCATGGTGGAGGACACGAAGGTGTTGATATCCAGCACGATGAAGTCATCGCCGAAGCTGTCGGTGAAGCACTGCTTCAGCACGGTTGCGCTGTCCAGAGCGGAGGTGGAGCCAGCCAGAATATAGTAGGAGCAGTGAACAGGGAAGGTGACACCAATGGCGCTCAGCTCTTCCATGGCCTGCTTCTTCAGCTCGGTGATGTCGCCGTTGTTGGCGCGCAGGCGCTTCATGGTCTTGCCATCGTAAGCCTCGCCGTCCAGACCCATCTCCTTGGCCACCAGGTTGGTGTAGTCGGTGCCGTCAGAGGTGTAGCACAGGCCCTTCATGGTGAAGAAGTCGTTTTCGCACTTCAGGGGATTGATGGGGTTGTAACGGGCGAAGAACTTGTTCAGCACCATGCCCTTGGAGAAGCACTGGCGGAAGGCCTTGTTGGCAATGGCCTTGTTCCAGTTCTCATCGGGGGTGCCATCGACGTTCTTCTTGTCGTAGTTGAAGATGAAGCAGTAGCTGAACTTCTTGGCACGCTTCTCGCACAGCTGCTGATTGTACTCGTTGGAAGGATCGGACTGAATGGTGGTGATGTTGCTCTCGCCCAGGTCCACCTCGTCCAGCTCGCGGCTCTGATACAGCTGCAGGCTGATGGAACCGTCACTGATCATGGTGACGGTGAAGCGCTCAAAGCGGCTGACGTTGGCAGCATCGTAGTAGTTGGGGTTGGGGATGTAGCTCTTGGTGTTGCCCTGGATGTACTCCTCCACCACATAGGGTCCGTTGTACCACATGGTGGTGTTGTCGCAGCTCCGGAAGCCCTCAACACCCAGCTCCTCGATCAGAGCAGGGGCCACGGGGTAGAAGCTGTTGTAGGCGGCAACGGTATCAAAGTAGGGGCAGGCGCTGGGGCAGGTGAACACCAGGGTGTAATCATCCGGAGCCTCAATGCCCACACCGGCAGCCAGCATGTCCTCGTAGGTCATGTCAGCAGCAGCGTCACCGGCTTCCTTGGTCAGCTTGTAGTACTCGTAAGCGCCCACAATGGTATCGTTGGGCATGGAGGTGTTGTTGGCCTCGTTCTTGATGGCGTTCATCACCCATTCAAAACCAACCAGGAAGTCCTTGCTGGTCAGGTGAGCCTTCACCTCACCGTTGCAATCCACCCAGTCCACGTCGTCCCGCAGGTGGAAGGTCCAGACGGTGGCATCCTCATTGTGCTCCCAGCTGGAAGCGATGGCGGGCACCACCTTGCCGTAGCAGTCAAAGCTCAGCAGGCCGTCCCACAGGTTGGTGACCACGTTGGCATCCTCAGCCTTCTGGGTGTACAGCATGTTCCAGCTTTCCAGCTCACGGTTGCCGCTCTCAAAGGAGATGAACTCCTTCAGGGGGGTAGCGCCGGTGGAGTTGGGGGCAGCAGCGCCGCTGGCGGCAGCACCATTGCCGGTGTTGTTGGACTTTTCGCCGCAGGCTGCCAGCAGGCTGGCGGCACCCACAGCACCTGCACCCTTCAGGAAGGTGCGGCGATCAAAATTGAAGCTCATTGGATGATCCTCCCAGATCTTGCGCGGACAGAGCCGCGCGTTTTTCCTTTTCCTAAACGCAGTGAGGCTGTCTGCCTTTCCAAAAAGTGCACAGGAAAGACAAAAGTCGCACCACTGTATATTTTAGCACTTTACTGAAAAGAAGTCAATCCGCCACAGCATAGAATTGGAAACAAAACGGTGACAAACACTTTCATGGGAAAAGAATGTGGAAAAAATTACTATAAAATGGAAAGAACTGTATATCTATGAAGAACAGGCGAAAGAGAAAAACTGTTCACGCTGTGCGCACAAAACAGCTATCTTTTTTCACAAAAACATGATACAATAAAGTGTATCTGTATTAATAAGGAGCGCGCCATGAAGAAACTGACCTCGATGTACAAACGCTACATGTTCCACCCCATTTTATATAAGACCGTGACCCGCACCTCCATTGTGGCCGTGCTGATGCTGCTGTGGCAGCGCTATGTCAGTGATGGCACGTTTACCATCTGGGAGGCCCCGGGCTTTCTGTGCGGCGTGGTGCTGCTCATCTGGGCCTGGGTGGACTACCTGCGGCTGGATGGCGTGACCATCCACCATCTGCTGGAGGAATTCAAGGGGATGGGCAAGCGGCAGAAAAAGATCCACTCCACCCGCTCCATCATCGACTATGCGGATGAGAAGATCGTCTCCTTTGAGGAGCTGGAACCCGAGGAGCGCACCTATTGCAGCCTGCTCTCCAATCTGGTGCTGGGCCTGCCGCTGGTCGCTGCTGCGCTGATCGCCAGCGCACTGTAAGGGGGCCGCGGCATGGAACAAGAGCACAAGCAGCTGGTCATCGGCATTCTGGCCCATGTGGACAGCGGCAAGACCACCCTTTCCGAAGCCCTGCTCTACGGCACCGGCACCATCCGCAAGCTGGGCCGGGTGGACCATAAGGATGCCTTTCTGGACACCGACGCGCTGGAAAAGGCGCGCGGCATTACCATTTTCTCCAAGCAGGCCCTCTTCACGGCGGGCAATACCGATTTTACCCTGCTGGACACCCCGGGCCATGTGGATTTTTCCACGGAGACCGAGCGGACACTGCAGGTGCTGGATTATGCGGTGCTGGTCATCAGCGGCACCGACGGCGTGCAGAGCCATACCGAGACGCTCTGGCGGCTGCTGCGGCGGTACCGCATCCCCACCTTTGTGTTCGTGAACAAGATGGACCTGCCCGGCCCGGGCAGGGAAGCGCTTCTGACCCAGCTGAACCGTCGGCTGGGGGATGGCTTTGTGGATTTTGGGGCAGAGCAGGCTGACCGGGACGAGGCGCTGGCTCTCTGCGATGAGCGGCTGATGGAGACGATGCTGGACCGGGGAAGCCTGACCGATACCGACCTCATTCCCGCCATTGCCCGGCGGCATGTGTTTCCTTGCTGGTTTGGCTCAGCCCTGAAGCTGCAGGGGGTGGATGCGCTGGTGGAGGGCCTGGACCGCTATACCCGCCCGGCCCCCGCGCTGGAAGCCTTCGGGGCCAAGGTGTTCAAGGTGAGTCAGGATGAGCAGGGGAACCGCCTGACCTGGCTGCGGGTGACCGGCGGCGCGCTCAAGGTGAAAGCCCAGCTTGCCGGAGAGGTCGATGGGGAGCCATGGGCCGAAAAGGCCAATCAGCTGCGGCTCTACTCCGGCGCAAAGTTTACGCTGGCGGAGTGCATCGGCCCCGGCCGGGTGTGCGCCGTTACCGGCCTGACCAAAGCCCGCCCGGGCGAGGGTCTGGGGGCGGAACGGGACAGCGACCTGCCGGTGCTGGAGCCGGTTCTGAGCTATCAGGTGCTGTTGCCCGAGGGCGCGGATGTGCACGCCGCGTTGGGAAAGCTCCATCGGCTGGAAGAGGAGGAGCCCCAGCTCCATGTGGTCTGGAACGAGACCCTGGGCGAGATCCATGTCCAGCTGATGGGCGAGATCCAGCTGGAGGTGCTGAAAAGCCTGCTGGCCGAGCGGTACGGGCTGGAGGTCAGCTTCGGCCCCGGCGGCATTCTGTATAAGGAGACCATCACCGAAGCCATGGAGGGTGTGGGCCACTACGAGCCCCTGCGCCACTATGCAGAAGTCCACCTCAAGCTGGAGCCGCTGCCCCGGGGCAGCGGAATGCAGTTTGCCACCGACTGCCGGGAAGAGGTGCTGGACAAGAACTGGCAGCGGCTGGTGCTGACGCATCTTGAGGAAAAGCAGCATCTGGGCGTGCTCATCGGGGCACCCCTGACCGATGTGAAGATCACCCTCATTGCGGGCCGCGCTCACCTCAAGCACACCGAGGGCGGCGACTTCCGGCAGGCGACCTACCGCGCCGTCCGGCAGGGCCTGATGATGGCAGACCAGATCCACAAGACCCAGCTGCTGGAGCCGTGGTATGCCTTCCGGCTGGAGCTGCCCTCTGACAACGTGGGCCGCGCCATGAACGATATCCAGAACATGGGCGGCAGCTTTGACCCGCCCGAGACCGGAGCCGACGGGGATACCACCCTGCTCACCGGCACGGCACCGGCCTCCACCATGCGCAGCTACCCCATGGAGGTGGTGGGCTACACCCGGGGCAGGGGACACCTGACCCTGACGCTGGACGGCTACCGTCCCTGCCACAATGCAGCAGAGGTCATCGAGGCCGCGGGCTATGAGCCGGAACACGACCTCGACAACCCGGCAGATTCGGTGTTCTGCGCCCACGGGGCCGGATTTGTGGTGCCCTGGGAGCAGGTGCGCAGCCACATGCATGTAGACAGCGGCTGGGGCAAGACTGCAAAGACCGAGGAAGCGGTGCAGGCCCGTCCCCGCCGGATGGCCGCCTATCGTGCTACCTTGGAAGAGGATGCTGAGCTGCTGAAGATCTTTGAACAGACCTATGGGCCCATCAAGCGGGACCCGCTGGCGGCGTTCCGCCCCACCCAGAAGCGGGAACGCCCCGATTTCAACGCCGAGCAGTGGGAGATCCAGCCCGAATACCTGCTGGTGGACGGCTACAACATCATCTTTGCATGGGACGAGCTGAACGCACTCTCCAAAGAGAGCTTGGAGGCGGCCCGCCACAGGCTGATGGACATCCTCTGCAACTATCAGGGCTTTAAGAAGTGCGTGCTCATCCTTGTGTTTGATGCCTACCGTGTGCCGGGCAGCCCCGGCAGCATAGAGCAGTACCACAATATCCATGTGGTCTACACCCGGGAAGCCGAGACCGCCGATATGTTCATCGAGCGTGTCACCCATGAGATCGGCAAGGGCCGCCGTGTCCGCGTGGCCACCTCCGATGGCATGGAACAGGTCATCATCCTGGGCCATGGTGCCCTCCGTGTCTCTGCCCGCATGTTCCATGAAGAGGTGCAGGAGGCGGAGAAGGAGATCCGGAGGTATTTGCAGGGGGAAGGGTAACATCCTCACCCTCTCAGTCAAAGCCTGCGGCTTTGCCAGCTCCCCCGAAGGGGGAGCCTCTGGCGGAACCACACAGCCTTGCTGTGGGTATTGCCAAGGCCTCTCCCTTTGGGAGAGGTGGCAGCGCATAAGCGCTGACGGAGAGGGCGAGCCACGGCAGGAAAGGAGCAGCAGCCTATGTTTAGCACGACCTCAGAATATGTTTGGCAAAAGATCCAGCCCCGCCCCCGGGACGCACATAAGGGAACCTTTGGCTCCGTGCTGGTGGTGGCGGGCAGTGCGTCCTACCGGGGCGCGGCGGCGCTGGCCGTGGAAGGTGCCCTGCGCACCGGGGTCGGCATCGTTACGCTGGCAAGTGTGGAGCCGGTGCTGGCGGCTGTGGCCGCCCGCCTGCCCGAGTGCTGTCTCTGCCCCTGCGAAGCGGGGGCAGAGGGCGGCATCTCGCCCCAGAATATCGACCGCATCCGGCGGCAGAAGGCCTCTGTCCTGCTGGTGGGCCCCGGGCTGGGCTATACGGCCCAGAGCGCGGCCCGTGCTGCCGAGACCCGGGCGCTGGTAAAAACGCTCCTGCCCGGCTTTTCCGGCAGTGCAGTGCTGGATGCGGATGGCCTGAATGCCGCCGCTGACCTGCTCCAAACGGAAAAAATGCCTCACCCTCAAGGAGAACTGATTTTAACGCCCCACCCCGGCGAGATGGCCCGGCTGACCGGGCGCTCTGCGGCAGAGATCAACGCGGACCGGGAAGGCACGGCGCTGCGCTATGCGAAAGCATGGAATGCTGTGGTGGTGCTGAAGGGGGCGCACACCGTCATTGCAGGGCCGGATGGCCGCTGTGCGGTCAATCCCACCGGCAACCCGGGGCTTTCCCGGGGCGGCAGCGGGGATGTGCTGGCGGGTATGATCAGCGCCCTGCTGGCCTGCGGTCTGCCTGCCTTTGAGGCTGCTGCCTGTGCCGTTTATCTCCATGGTGCAGCTGCCGACCGTGCCGCTGCCCTGCACGGGGAAACCGGGATGCTCCCGCATGATCTGCTGGATGCGTTGGGGACCCTGTTTGCCGAAAACGGGCGCTGAGCAAGGGGACGATCCCATCAAAAAAAGAAACGCTTCCTTTCCTCTGGATTTGTGTTATACTGGAGCTATCCAAAACACAACGATCTGCCGGAAAGGAAGCGTTTCTTTTATGGTTCCTGCACTGGAAAAAATCATTGCCGAGAGCGACCGCATCGTCTTTTTTGGCGGCGCGGGGGTCTCCACTGAAAGTGGCATCCCTGATTTCCGCAGCGTGGACGGCCTGTACCACCAGAAGTACGATTACCCGCCCGAGACCATCCTGAGCCATACCTTCTGGGAGGAGAACCCTGAGGAGTTCTACCGGTTCTACCGGGATAAGCTTATTGTGAAGGGGGCAAAGCCCAACGCTGCCCACCTGCGGCTGGCAAAGCTGGAGCGGGAGGGCAGGCTGAAAGCCATCGTCACCCAGAACATCGACGGCCTGCATCAGGCGGCGGGGTCCAAGACCGTTTACGAGCTCCACGGCAGCACCCTGCGCAACTACTGTGTGAAGTGCGGCGCGTTCTACGATGTGGACTTCATTGCCAACAGTACCGGCGTGCCCCGCTGCCCCAAGTGCGGCGGCATCGTCAAGCCGAATGTTGTTCTGTACGAGGAAGGGTTGGACGAGGAAGTGCTCTCCGGGGCCGTGTCTGCCATCCGCAAGGCGGATACCCTCATCATCGGCGGCACCAGTCTGGTGGTCTACCCGGCGGCGGGGCTCATCCGGTACTTCCGTGGCCGCCATCTGGTGGTCATCAACATGCAGCCCACCGGGGCCGATGCACAGGCAGACCTGTGCATTGCAAAGCCCATCGGTCAGGTGCTGAGCGAGGACGTATTGTTGGAGGACTGAGATGAAAGCTGTCATTCTGGAAAGCTATGTTATGGAGGAAGGCGACCTCGACTGGTCGGGGGTAAAGGCGCTGGTGCCCGATACCACCAGCTATGTCCGCACGGCCTACGAGGAAATCGCCCCCCGCATTGGAGATGCGGACATCGTTCTGCTGAACAAGTGCCGCATGGATGAGGAAATCTTACAGCAGTGCCCGAACCTGAAATGGGTGGGCATCATCGCCACGGGCACCGACAACCTGGATCTGGAAGCCTGCCGCCGCCACGGCGTTGCAGTGGCCAATGTGCCGGGCTATTCTACCTACAGCGTGGCCCAGATGACCTTCAGTCTGTTGCTGGCCATCTGCCAGTGCGCGGAGCGCTACAACCGTGCCGTCAAGCAGGGATGCTGGCAGCTGGATATCCCGGAGAGCATCGGCCTGCTGCCCCAGATGGAGCTCTACGGCAAGACCTATGGCGTTTACGGCTATGGCAGCATCGGGCGGCAGTCGGCCCGCATTGCCAGGGCCTTTGGTATGGAGGTGTTGGTCTGCACCCGCACCGTCCGGCCCGAATACGCCGCCGACGGTGTGGAGTTCGTGGATTATGATACCCTGCTGAGACGGTGCGATATCCTCAGCCTGCACTGCCCGGCCACGCCCCAGACCCGGGGCCTTGTCAACGCGGAGGCGCTGGCGAAGATGAAGCCTGGGGCCATTCTGCTCAACACGGCCCGGGGCGCGCTGGTGGATGAGGAGGCCGTGGCAGCGGCCCTCCACAGCGGTCAGCTGGGCTTTTACGGGGCCGATGCCTTTGTCACCGAGCCTCTGCCTCAGGAAAGCCCCCTGCGGGCAGAACCCCACGCTATCCTCACACCGCACATTGCGTGGACGACCCGGGAGGCTTTGCAGAACCTGATGGACATTACCACCCGGAACCTGCGCACCTGGCTGGAAGGAAACGGCGAGCACATCGTCAACAGATAAAAAGGAGAGATGAATCATGCAGGCAACCATTCACAACGAGTTCCTGACCCTGACCGTGGATACCCATGGTGCCGAAGCAGTCAGCCTGAAAAATGCCGCCGGGCAGGAGATGCTCTGGCAGGCCGACCCGGCTGTCTGGAAGCGCCACGCCCCCATCCTTTTCCCCTGGACGGGCAAGCTGACCGGCGGGGCCTTTACCCATAAAGGCAAGACCTACTCCGGAGGACAGCACGGCTTTGCCCGGGACGTGGAGCACACCCTGCTCTGCGCCGAGGGTGACACCATCCGGCTGGAGCTGCGCTCGGATGAAAAGAGCAAGGCAGAGCGCTTCCCGTTTGATTTTGTCCTGACCAGCACCTTCCGGCTGGAGGGCAGGACAGTGCACCACACCCTGACCGTCACCAACCCCGCCGATGCCGTCGAAGAGCTGCAGTTCGGCATCGGCTACCACCCGGCGTTCCGCATCCCCTTTGATGACAAGCACACCACCACCGATTACGAGTTCCGCTTCGACCAGCCGGAGAGCCCGATGATCCTGGACGCTTACCCCAACGGTCTGCTGACCGGCAAGTGCGGTTACCGGTGGAAGAATGAGCAGAGCATCCCCCTGACAGACGATCTGTTTGAGAACGACAGCTTCTGCATGGCCGGTCTGCGCAGCCGCACGCTGGGCATCTACGAGAAGGACACCGGCAAGGGAATCGTCTGCAATGTGGAGGGCTACCCCTATACCCTCATCTGGTCGGCTCCGGCAAAGCCTGTGCGCTTTGTCTGCATTGAGCCGTGGCACTCCCTGCCCGGTGCCCAGACCGATACCCAGGAGTGGAGCCAGCGCGCCGCTGCCGCCTGCCTTGCCCCCGGCCAGACCTGGGAGACCACCCTCAGCACAACGTTTGAGCGCTGAAGCAAAGTTTGGCAAAGAAATGCAGAAACCCCTTGACAGAGGGGACTGCATTCTGATTTAATTAGAATCGATAAAAGGGAGTAAAGGGCATCCCGCAGGGCCTGCGGGGTGCTGCATGGCAGCGTCATCACGGCAGAAATGCCCGATGTCATGTGTTGGCTTGAGACTTTTGTCACAGACAGAGTGCTGTGGCAGGGGTCTCTTTTTTCTTGCCCGGCACAGGAACACAAGGAGGAAAAATAAATATGGATCTTCTGAACACATTCGCCAGTCTCTTTTCCAATTTTGGGAATCTGACCTGGCAGATGGTGGTGATGTGGGGCATCGGTGCGCTGCTCATCTACCTTGCCATCGCCAAAAAGATGGAGCCGAGCCTGCTGCTGCCCATGGGCTTTGGTGCCATTCTGGTCAACCTGCCCCTCTCGGGTGCCATCACGCAGGGGGATACGGTCGGCCCCATCTCTGCATTGTTTGAAGCGGGCATGTCCAACGAGCTGTTCCCGCTGCTGCTCTTCATCGGCATCGGTGCCATGATCGATTTTGGCCCGCTGCTGGAAAAGCCGTGGCTGATGCTCTTTGGTGCGGCGGCCCAGTTCGGCATCTTTTTCACCCTGTTTCTTGCGGGCTTCTTCTTTGACCTGAAGGATGCTGCCTCCATCGCTGTCATCGGTGCGGCAGACGGCCCCACCGCCATTTTCGTGGCCAACACGCTCAACTCCCAGTACCTCGGTGCCATTATGGTGGCAGCCTACAGCTACATGGCGCTGGTGCCCATCGTGCAGCCGCCCGTGATCCGGCTGCTGACCACGCAGAAGGAGCGCCGCATCCGGATGTCCTATGAAAAGGGCAGTGTTTCCCAGCTGACCAAGATCCTGTTCCCCATCGTGGTCACAATCATTGCAGGCATGGTGGCTCCGGCCAGTGTGGCGCTGGTGGGCTTTTTGATGTTCGGCAACCTGCTGCGGGAGTGCGGGGTGCTGAATGTGCTGAGCGAGACCGCCCAGAATGTGCTGGCAAACCTTATCACCATCGTGCTGGGCCTGACCGTTGCCGGGCAGATGACCGCCGACAAGTTCGTGCGGCCCGACACCCTGCTCATCCTTGCACTGGGTCTGGTGGCCTTTGTCTTTGATACGGCAGGCGGCGTGCTGTTTGCAAAGCTGCTGAACCTTTTCCGGCCGGAGGGCAAAAAGCTGAATCCCATGATCGGCGCGGCCGGCATCTCGGCCTTCCCCATGAGTGGCCGTGTGGTTAACAAGATGGGCCTGGAAGAGGACAACCAGAATTTCCTGCTGATGTATTCCATCAGCGTCAATGTTTCGGGACAGATCGCGTCCGTCATTGCAGGCGGCCTGATCCTGACCCTGATGGTTTAACGGAGGTGATCGCATGCTTCATCTTACTTCGTGGATGACCACGCTGCCGATGATGCTGATCGGGATGGTCGGCATCATCCTTGTCATCGGCATCATTGTTCTGGCAGTGATGCTGCTCAACCGGCTGACGGGCCGGAAATAAAAGAAAAAGGCGATGCAGCTGTTCAAAACTGCATCGCCTTTTTGCTTGTGTAAGATTACAGAGTCTGGATGGCGGCCTTGATGCGCTGGGCAGCGACCTTGGTCTTTTCGGCATCGCCGAAGGCGGTCAGGCGGAAGTAGCCCTCGCCGCACTCACCAAAACCGACACCCGGGGTGCCGACCACGCCGCAGTTCTCCAGCAGCCAGTCGAAGAATTCCCAGCTCTTCATGCCGCCGGGGCAGCGCAGCCAGATGTAGGGGCTGTTCTTGCCGCCGCAGTACCACACG
>OGOK01001076.1_pt1 | contig 20202 bp, 19 predicted proteins | sample 1552661 | NCBI WGS metagenome assembly OGOK01 (sample SAMEA2580172, study PRJEB22360) | human gut metagenome | biome: human gut; feature: human-associated habitat; material: faeces | place: Denmark | collected 2008/2010
GCGGCTCCATCAGCGCAGGCATGGCCATCCACGATACCATGCAGTATATCAAGTGCGATGTTTCCACTATTTGTCTGGGAATGGCTGCCAGCATGGGAGCATTCCTTCTTGCTGGTGGTACAAAAGGTAAGAGATTTGCACTGCCGAATTCTACGATCATGATCCATCAGCCATCTGGAGGAGCACAGGGACAGGCAACAGAGATTGAGATCGCAGCAGAACATATTCTTAGAACAAAGAAGAAATTAAACACGATCTTAAGCGAGAATACAGGACAGCCATACGAGACAATCGTCAAGGATACAGAACGTGATAACTGGCTCACTGCACAGGAAGCACTGGAATACGGCCTGATCGATAAGGTTATGGAAAATAGATAGTGATAGAATAGTGGGGTGATCTGGTGGCAGGTTATAATGACGAAAAAAAAGTATTAAGATGTTCTTTTTGCAATAAGACACAGGACCAAGTCCGCAAACTGATCGCGGGACCAAAGGGTAAGAATGTTTATATTTGTGATGAATGTATTGACATTTGTTCTGAGATTATTGAAGAAGAATTTGAACAGTATGCAGAGAATGACGGAGAGATCAATTTACGTAAGCCAAAAGAGATCAAAGAATTTCTAGACCAGTATGTTATTGGACAGGATGAAGCAAAGAAAGTACTTTCCGTAGCTGTATATAATCATTACAAAAGAATTTTAATGGGTGGAGACTCTGATGTGGAATTGCAGAAGAGTAATATTTTAATGCTTGGACCAACAGGTTCAGGAAAAACATTATTAGCCCAGACATTAGCAAAGATGTTAAATGTACCATTTGCGATCGCAGATGCGACTGCTCTTACAGAAGCAGGATATGTTGGTGAGGATGTTGAGAATATTCTTCTTAAGATCATTCAGGCAGCAGATTATGATATTGACCGTGCACAGTGTGGAATCATCTATATTGATGAGATTGATAAGATCACAAGAAAGTCTGAGAATACATCAATCACAAGAGATGTCTCTGGAGAGGGTGTGCAGCAGGCATTATTAAAGATCATTGAAGGTACTGTAGCGTCTGTGCCGCCACAGGGAGGAAGAAAACATCCTCATCAGGAAATGCTGCAGATCGACACAACAAATATTCTCTTTATTTGCGGCGGAGCCTTTGACGGTCTTGAAAAATCTATTTTGAAGCGTGTAAATTCTTCGGCGATAGGATTCGGAGCCGAGGTTTCTTCTAAAAAGGAAATATCAAAAAACATTTTTCATAAGGTTATACCGCAGGATCTTGTTAAGTTCGGTATTGTGCCGGAACTTGTAGGACGTTTGCCGGTCATAACTGTTTTAGATGAACTGGATGAAGAAGCTCTTGTCAGAATATTGACCGAACCTAAGAACGCACTGTTAAGGCAATATAAAAAGCTGTTTGATTATGATGATATTGAGCTTATCGTTGAACCGGACGCCTTAAAGGAGATAGCGAAGAAGGCTATTTCACAAAAAACAGGTGCAAGAGGCCTTCGAGCTATAATAGAGGGTGTGTTGATGCAGTCTATGTTTGAAGCTCCGTCAGATCCCGATATAACTACTGTTACGGTTACTTCTAAATCAATAACAGACGGCGAGAAGCCAATATTCGGTTCTAAAAAAAATAAGACGGTTTTATAATAAAAAACGACGAGTTTAACTCGTCGTTTTTTGTTATTAATTAGACAGCCAATTATACATACCCGCATATTGATCTGCGGAATAATTCCAAGAAAAATCAGATTTCATTGCTCGTATAATAATTTCCTGCCATTTTTCATTTTGAGTAAAGTAAATTGTTTTTGCATAGTTTATAACATTGAGCATATCGTATGAATCATAATTTCCGAATGAGAAACCATTTCCGCTGTTTTCATATTCGTTATAAGGCGATACGGTATCCTTTAATCCGCCGGTTTCCCTTACAATAGGAATTGTACCGTAACGTAGAGCAATAAGCTGCGTCAGACCGCAGGGCTCGAATCTGGACGGAACAAGCATAGCGTCTGCGGCAGCATAAAGCTTGTGTGCGCGCTGCTCAGAAAAGAAGATATTTGCAGAAACTCTGTCAGGATACTTCCACTGAAAGTGCTTAAAAAGGTTTTCATATCTTGGCTCGCCTGTTCCGATAACAACCAACTGCGTGTTTTCATCAAGAATCTGTTCGATTACTCGATTTACAAGATCAAGACCTTTTTGATCGGTAAGCCTCGATATAATTCCTATCATAAATTTGTTTGAATCCTGTGGCAGACCTAATTCTTCCTGAAGTTTGAGCTTATTTTCAGTCTTTTTATCCTTGACGTCATCTGAATTATACGAAACGTATATGTCGTTATCATTTTCCGGATTATATATATTATAATCAATTCCGTTTAAAATACCTCTTAGTTGAAGATGTCGTGCACGAAGCAGCCCGTCTAAGCCTTCTCCAAAATATGGAGTCTGAATTTCCCTAGCATATGTGTCGCTTACAGTGGTTATATAATCGGCATATACAAGCCCGCCCTTAAGCATATTAGCGTCCTTTTTATATTCAAGTTTATCGGGCGTAAAGACGCTGTTGGGAAGATTAGTAAACTTTTTAAAGGTTTTAATATCCCATATACCCTGAAACTTTAAATTATGAATTGTCATAATAGTTTTTGTTCCCCAATAAAACGGGTTATCCTTGTAAAGAGTTTTCAAAAAAACTGGTATCATGCCTGTCTGCCAATCGTGACAGTGAATAATATCAGGCTTGAAATCAATTACCGGCATTATGGCTAATACGGCTTTTGAGAAAAAGATAAATCTTTCAATGTCATAAAGCGTGGATAAATAAGGCTTGTCAGTTTTGAAATAATCCTCATTATCAACGAAATAGTATGTAATACCTTCGTATTCATACTTCATAATGCCAACGTGAGGAGCAAAATTAAGCTGTCCCATATCCATATAAAAGTGGTGAACATATTGGAATTTACTGCGGTATTCCCACGGAATACAGGTATAGCTGGGCAAAATTACTCTGACGTCAAATTCCTCCTTATTAAGCGCTTTGGGGAGAGCGCCTACGACATCGGCGAGCCCGCCTGTTTTCATAAAAGGAACACATTCTGAAGCGGCAAATAAAATTTTTTTCATAGGAATTATCCTCCTTAAATCACAATAGCTATATACTTATTATAATCGCAAATTATTTAACAGTCAATAGATTATCAAAAAATAAAAGGTAAAATTATGGAATTTTGTGCAAAATCAACTAAAATCCCCTTTGAGTTTTTCTCAGAGGGGATTTTTTCTATTCTACTGTAGTATTTCTGAAAATCGCTATATATCCAGGTTTATTTTCAACGGTTTCGTAAATTGGATTATTTAGATAATCATCAACTGAAAAATCATCCGACGATATTCTTAAATCCAAGACGATATATTCAACTTCGTCTCTATGATTTGTTGATTCAAACTCGTAAACCTCGCGGTGGTCATAAAGCGAGGCCACTAAAAATGTTGTCGCCGCTACCGACGAATCATCGGGAACAAGCTCAAGCGCGTCGTCAATTATATCAATTGCACCGCTGTTTTTGTCAGTTTTGTAGCTTTCGTAACCGCTTGTTCTATAATATGTATTGCACATAAACATAAATATCGAAGAGGTTGCTGCAACGGCAAGAACCTTACATCTGAAACCGGGTTTCATATCCTGATAATTCAGTATCATGAGATAGAATAGAAACGCTGCGCTTCCGTAAGTATACTGGAAATTAATATTATGCTGATATGTATAATCCGACATGAGATTAAGGAGAATAAACGGTATAAGTAATATAATCCTCGACGGCTTTTTTATCATAAGCGGCATAAATGCTAATGGAACAAGCATCTGAAGAATGAACTTTATTTTTTCTTCATCAAACGCTTCATGGACAGTGTAAATAGGATTAAGTATAACTGCCTTAATGACGGTGAATAAACTTCCGCTGCCGTCATAAATGAAATTATCGTATCTGTATGACATAGTACCCAACCCGTATTTTGACATAAAATATGAAACTGTTATGAAGTATATAATTGATAAAACGAATACCAAGGCGCCTTTTGATATATTTCGTCTTGATACTATAAAATACAGTCCCAGAACAGCCGCATAAACCGGAGCGTCTTCTTTGACGGCCAGAAGGAGCAACGTGAAGATTACGGAAGGTATCCATTTGTTTTTTTCAAGCGCAAATGCAAGCCAGAGAATGAGAGGAGTTAAAAATTTATTTTCGTGCAGAAAGAAAAAGCAGCCGTTTGCCATTGAAGGAAGAAGTACATAGCATAGTGAAAATAAGATAACGGCGGCGTTAGAAAGCTTATGTCTTTTGCAGATCAGGTATAGGGGTATAAGACCGCTTGCTATTATTGCAGCTTGTCCCATAAGCAGAGTGACCGGTGACGGAAAAATAAAGAAAAATGGGAGCAGCAAATAATATATAGGAGAAAAATGAACGGCAAAATGACTTAAAAGTCCGTCGCGTTCGCATGTGGTGAGCGGCTGAAGTGTTTCTTTCATGTAATTAAACATTTGCGAAAATATGCCGAAATCATAGCATGGAGCCCAGTGCTGCAAATATTTGAAAGATGTCAGCAGACCGGTAAATAATGTAAATAAAATTCCGAGAATAGCAATTATAGCAATAGTAGGTAATTTCTTTAATTTAAATCGTAACCAGTCTCCGACGCAGTAAACAGTAACCGCCCCCATTATTATACAGGCGCCAATTGAAAAATAGAATTTGTTGTCTTGTATAATAGCGGCAGATCCGTATATCATGGTTGACGCCATTAAAAGAATTTTATCAAGGTTATGTTTATTAATAAACGTCAATATTATGAAAACGGCAACTATAACCAAAATATAAACTAACATTTTAATATTATTGAAAAATTCAAATGTATTGAATTTATATTCTGAAGTTATTAATTCAAATCCGGCGACAATAATCCATGCGGTGAGTAAGCGTAAAATGGTATTTTCATAACCTAATTTATAGAATTTATCTTTTATAGTAAACCAAAAGCGCTGACGGGGTGAATTAGCTTCCGTTTGATCGCTTATTTCAGATGCAATATTATTATTTTCAGATACGGAGATATCATCTGAAATATTATTAGCATTGTTTTCCATTGGATATTCCTTTCAAGAAGTTATTTTTATTGACTCTATTTTTATTATTGTAGCATAGTTATATAAAAAATGTCAAGAGTTTTGACAACTTATAAATTATGTGTTATAATCATTCCTAAGCTGAAAAAAAGCGTTCAGCTTAAATTTTATGAAACGGAGATTATAATATGGCAGGCAATACATATGTTAATATTACGCCGGAGGGCAAAACGGTCAAAAAAATAGTTATAACTGTGGTAATTGTTTTAGCGGTTATTATTCTTGGCTTTAGCAGTTTTGCTATAGTATCACCCGGACATACGGGAGTTGTGGTTACCTTAGGTAAGGTATCGGATAAGGTTCTCGAAGAAGGAATACATTTTAAGCTTCCTTTTGTTTCGAGCGTTGAACAGATAGATAACAGAGTCTTGAAAACAGAGGTAGAATCAAATGCTGCGTCCAAGGATCTTCAGACTATTTCATCAAAGGTTTCAATTAACTATCGTGTCAATACAGCCTCCTCGGCCGAAATATATAAAAACGTCGGTTCAGACTTTACAAATGTAATTGTTAATCCGGCTATTCAGGAATGTGTCAAATCAATAGCGGCGAAATATACTGCTGAGCAGCTAATTACAAACCGTGCGGTTGTGTCAACCGAAATGGAAGAATCTATTTCCCAGAAAATAAATCCTTACGGATTATCAATCGAAGTTTTCAATATTGTGAATTTTGATTTTTCTGAGGAATTCAACAAAGCGATAGAGGCAAAGCAAACCGCTCAGCAGGCTGCACTTAAAGCAGAACAGGATCTTGCAAGAATTAAGGTAGAAGCTGAGCAGACGGTTGAAAAAGCAAAAGCTGAAGCGGAAGCGTATAAGCTTAAAAATGAACAGATAACTGATAAGGTTATCATGATGGAATTTATTGATAAATGGGACGGAGAACTTCCTAAGGTCGCTTCTGATGCCGGAGCGCTATTTGATGTCGGATCATTTTTAGGAACGACAGACGTAACGAATGCGGAAACCGCAGGCCCTGCTGAAGATTCAGAATAATAAAAGGCGCTTCATTTAAGAAGCGCTTTTTTACGGTTCTATTATTATTTTTCCCGCATCCGCGTCTACTACAGCAAGTTTTCCGGAAAAATTGCGTATATCTTCATTAATATCCGTAATTCCGGGAATATTCATCGCCCTGGCAAGTATGGCGGAATGTGAATGCCGATTTCCATGATACGAAACTGCCGCTGAAATAATATCGCTGTCAAGTTCAATAATTTCGCTTGGTGTAAGTATGTACTTATACAATACGATGTTTTTTCTCTTGAAGAAATTTACATCGGGCAGATTTAATAATATTCTTATTACTCTGCCGGATAAATCTATTATATCTGCCGTGCGGGCCTGCATATATTCATCATTTGTTGATCTGAGAAGTGAAATATGCTTAGAGGCGACGATTGACACCGCATACTGCGCTGAAACCGCATGGTTTACAATCAGATTCCTGATGGCCTGAGTGAAGCTCTGATCGTGAATCATCATCTGCTGAATAACAAATATCTTAGCGTTTGCTTCGCTTACTTTATTAAGAGCTCTTTCATAAATGGATTGAAGCTGATTCATTGCGTCAGCTCTTGCCTTCTGAAATCTTTCAAGCTCCTGATCAATGTTATGAACTTTAGTTTTAGGTATATTGTAATGATTGCCGTCAATAAAGACAAGACGTCCGGAGCCTTTACCGTGGCTGACGCTTTTTCCTTCCACTATATGCATAAAAATTACCATGCCTTTGAACAATATTGGATAGGTATGCTTGCGATACCATTATAATACAGTTTAACTGTTTTGTCAACATTTTTTTATGACTGTTGGTCAATTGTTAAATTTGACTATTGACAATATTTCACATGGGGGGTATAATATACTTCGTACAATAACTTCGCTTAAAAAAGGCTGATAATGGAAAAGATAAACAATGATTTTTTGTCAACAATAATTTTATACGATTAAAATAAACAGTTTCAGGAGGAAAAAATTGGAAAGGGAGCAATTTATCCGGGATTTAAAGCATATCCTAATAAAATCTGCATTTCTGGATATTTCCGCATATCTGATTTCTGTTTTTTTTATAGGATTTACTTTCTCAATGGCAGCCGGACTTTTTCTCGGAACAGCCGGAATGACTGTAAATCTGATCCTGCTTAACAGGTCTATCAGAAACATAGTAAAAAGCGGAGGGCGCAAAGCACAGTCAAGAATGTTTGAAGGGTATCTGATCCGGCTCTTAGTTGTCGGGGCAGTTATCGCGGCCGCTGTGCATATACCGTTTGTTAATACGGCCGGTGCGGTTATTCCGTTTTTTTACCCTCAGCTTGTTTTTGCGGGGAATGTATTATTGAGGAAAGGGGAAAAGACTGAATGAAGGTGTCTGATTTTTTTCAGGGTTCAAAGGGAATTGAAATAGGCGGGCCTAAAATTGCTTTTTCTTTTGACGTTTTCGGCGTACGCATAAACATAACTGAAACTATTATAATTAGCTGGGCAATTTTAATCGGTTTGACGCTTCTTGTATTGTTTTTAACTCATAATATGAAAAAAAAACCTGAAAAGAAACGGCAGGTCATAGCTGAATTCCTGGTTGAAACAGTAGATAACCTGGTAAAGAATACAATGGGTGAAAAATTCAAGGCTTTTGCGCCTTATATTGCCGCGTTGTTTGCATCGTCTATATTCGGAAGTCTTGTAAGCTTGACCGGACTAAGGTCTGTAACAGCCGATTACAGTACGACGCTTACGTGGGCCTTGATGAGCTTTGTTATGATACAGGCTGCAAAAATAAAGTCTAACGGTATCGGCGGCTATTTGAAATCGTTTATTAACCCGCTTAATATTATAAGCGAAGTTTCAACTCCGGTTTCCATGTCGTTCCGACATTTCGGAAATATTGCCGGCGGTATGATAATTTCAAGTCTTATTTATTTTGCTCTTACCGGACTTTCAACGGCGATCGGACTTGCTGTTCCGATTTTTACAGTCGGTATTCCTGCGGTATTATCGCTGTATTTTGATTTGTTTTCCGGTTTTATGCAGGCGTTTATATTTATAATGCTGACGATGTGCTTTATAGAAAGCGCAAGCTCTGAGCAGTAAAGTTTTTAAATTTGCAAAAATGCCGTTAAACGGCAGTTTTAAACCTCGCTCCGTGAGGCAATTAAAATATTTTATACGGAGAGAAATGGAGTTTGTTATGGAAAATGCAAGAGCATTAGTTTTAGCAGCGTCCGCTATCGGCGCTGGTTTGGCGATGATCGCAGGTGTAGGTCCTGGTATAGGCGAGGGTTATGCAGTAGGTAAAGCATGCGAGGCTATCGGCAGACAGCCGGAATCCTCAGGCGCGGTAACAAGAACTATGCTTCTTGGCTGTGCAATTGCCGAATCAACAGGTATTTATGCGTTTGTAGTAGCTTTGATTTTAATGTTTATTAATCCGTTTATTGGAAAGCTTTAAGCTAAAAAATACATTGAATCCGGAGGAGTACAAATGCTGGAATTTTTATCTATTGATATCGGCACTATTATTTTTACTTTATGTAATCTGCTGATATTATATCTTATTTTCAAGCATTTTCTTTTTGGAAGAGTTCATAAGATCCTTGATGAACGTCAGAATGATGTGGCGGAAACATACAACAAGGCCGATGAATCGCTGGAACACGCAAAGTCGCTTGAATCGGAGTATTCAAGTCTTATGGAAAGCGCTAAAGAGGAGTCGGCTGAGATTATAAGAAATGCTTCAAAAAAAGCTCAGCGTCGTTCTGAAGAGATAATTACGGACGCTAAAAAGGAAGCCGGAATTATTCTTTCAAGGGCTGACGAAGATATCGAAAGAGAAAAGAAACGCGCCCGCAGCGAGCTTAAAGGTGAAATTTCCGAGCTTGCCGTGATGGTTGCGCAAAAGGTAGTTGAAAAAGAAATAAGCGAAGCGGATCATGACAGATTTATCAATGATTTTATTGAAAATGTGGGTGATCTGAAATGACGGGCGATATAGGAAAGGTCTATTCGCAGGCATTATTTGAAATTGCTCTCGAAAGCGGCTGCTTAGATGAGATAAACAGCGAAATGGGACAATGCAGGACAGTATTCGAGGAAAACCCTGAGCTTATTAAACTGCTTGCGTCGCCTGTAATTACCTTCGGAGAAAAGGCGGCGATTATAAGTAAAATTTTCGGTAAAGACGGAATAATCAGGGATTTTATCTGCGTTGTTACCCAAAAGGGAAGAATTTCATATTTTTCTGAAATCGCGGAAGAATTTACAGGAAAATACAACGAGCATAACAATATTGTCAAAATGACGGCTATAACCAGTGTTGCGCTAAAATCTGAACAGAGAGAAAAACTTATTGGAAAGCTTGAAGAAAAATCGGGTAAAAAGGTTATTCTGTCAGAAAAAATTGATCCCTCGATTCTCGGAGGTATTATAGTAGAATATGATAATTCACGTATAGACAACAGCGTTAAGGGAAAATTAGAGGCTGTGGCAAAGCAGCTTAAACAATAAGATTAAAGAAGGTGTATGAATGAATTTACGCCCGGATGAAATAACAGGTATAATAAAAGAGCAAATTAAGAATTACAGCTCTAAAATAGAACTTCAGGATGTAGGAACGGTAGTAACTGTCGGCGACGGTATTGCTACTGTTCACGGTCTTGAAAAATGCATGTCCGGCGAATTGCTTGAATTTGAAGGCGGTATTTACGGCATGGCGCTTAATCTGGAACAGGATTTTGTAGGAGCCGTTATGCTGGGATCAGACGCCGAAATAAAAGAAGGCGATTCTGTAAAAAGAACAAACAGGATTGTATCCGTGCCTGTAGGCGAAGAAATGCTTGGGAGAGTTGTAAATGCTCTTGGTCAGCCGATCGACGGCAAGGGACAGATTCTTACGGACAAGACCGAGCCAATTGAAAAAATCGCTCCCGGAATTATTACAAGAAAGTCAGTTCATAAACCGCTTCAGACAGGTATAAAGGCGATTGATTCAATGATTCCTATTGGAAGAGGACAGAGAGAGCTGATTATCGGTGACAGACAGACAGGTAAGACTGCAATAGCTCTTGATACAATTATCAATCAGAAAGATCAGGACGTAATCTGTATTTACGTAGCAATAGGACAGAAACGTTCTACCGTTGCCAACGTTGTGGAAACTCTTGAAAAAGCGGACGCTATGAGATATACGGTCGTTGTTTCGGCTACTGCTTCGGAGCTTGCTCCTCTGCAATATATCGCGCCTTATTCCGGATGCGCTATTGGTGAATATTTTTTGAATCAGGGCAGAGATGTTCTATGTATTTATGACGATTTATCAAAGCATGCTGTTGCATACAGAACCTTATCGCTGCTGCTTAAACGTCCGCCGGGCCGTGAAGCATACCCGGGAGATGTTTTTTATCTCCATTCAAGACTACTTGAGAGAGCATGCAGTCTTAATGAAAACTACGGCGGCGGAAGTCTTACTGCTTTGCCTATTATTGAAACACAGGCGGGAGATGTTTCCGCATATATTCCGACAAATGTTATTTCAATAACCGACGGACAGATATTCCTTGAAACTGATTTGTTTAATTCAGGGGTAAGACCGGCTGTAAATCCGGGCATTTCAGTTTCTCGAGTTGGAAGCGCGGCGCAGATAAAGGCTATGAAAAAGGTTTCTTCATCTCTGAAGCTGACATATTCACAATACCGTGAACTCCAGTCCTTTTCGCAGTTCGGCTCTGACCTGGACGCTGACACAAAGGAAAGACTCGCAAAGGGCGAAAGAGTTGTAGAAGTATTAAAGCAGGACAGAAACTCTCCGCTGTCAGTAGAACATCAGGTTATAATTATCTATGCGGTTGTAAATAATTATTTGAAGAATATACCTGTAAAGCTGATTGGTGAATTTCAGTCGGATCTATTTGAATATATTGATAATTCTTATCCGGATATCGTTAAATCTATTAAGGAAACACGGGATCTGACTGCTGATAATGAATCTGCGCTTAAAGATGTTCTTTCTGATTTTTCAGCAAAATTTATGGCTGATAAGTCATAAGCGATCGAAAGGTGAGAATATATGGCTTCATCAAATATGAAAGACATCAAGCGCCGTATTAAAAGCGTTGAGAGCACTAGACAGATAACGAAGGCAATGGAGCTTGTCGCGTCTTCGAAGCTGAGGAAGGCTAAGGAAAAGGCTGATAACTCAAAGCCGTTTTTTAAAACGCTTTATGAAACGATGTGCGAGATTGTATCGTCTGATAATACTTTTAATTCGATTTATACGAGAAAACGTAAAAATAACGTTACCTTGCTTGTGGTCATAGGCGGAGACAGGGGCTTGGCCGGAGGCTTTAATGCGAATGTTCTTAAGCTTGCAAAGAAGAGATACGACGAGCTTAAAAATAAGGGAGAGGTGGTATTTCTCCCAATCGGAAGAAAAGCTGTCGAGTACTTTGAAAAGCGTAGTGTAAAAATCATGACGCGCTATGAAAATATCTCTGAAAGTCTTTCAATCTATGGCGCAATGAGTATTGCGGATAAAATTATTGATGTGTATAATAAGGATAAGATTGACAGGGTAGAATTATTTTTTACAGATTGTGTATCGCCGCTCTATCAGGAAGCCAAAAGAATGCCCCTAATTCCGCTCGATATAGAAGCGGACGTGGAATATAAGGGATTAACTAATTATGATCCGTCTCCTGAGGCAGTTTTTGATTCGCTGATACCTAAATATTTAGCCGGAGTCCTGTTCGGCGCTGTTGTTGATTCCTTTGCAGCTGAACAGGCTGCAAGGCGGACGGCAATGGAAAATGCTACTGATAATGCGGACGAGATGATTAACGATCTTTCATTAATGTATAATAGAGCGCGTCAGGCCGCCATTACTCAGGAAATAACTGAGATAGTAGGCGGTGCGAGCGTACAGGAATAGGTGCGCAAATAACGTTTATATACGGAGGAAATTATGCAGAATATCGGAAAAATCGTACAAATTATCGGTGCGGTAGTTGATATACGTTTTTCAAAGGATTGCCTTCCGAATCTTCTGAATGCTATTGAGGTTGACAATCAAGGAAAAAATCTTGTTTTAGAGGTCGCTCAGCATATAGGCGACGATATTGTTCGTTGTATTGCAATGAGCAGCACCGACGGACTTGTAAGAGGAATGGAAGCTGTTGACACAGGCTCGCCGATTAAAGTGCCGGTCGGAAAGGAAACGCTCGGAAGAATTTTTAATCTTCTTGGAGAACCGGTTGACGAGGGCGAGCCGGTTCAAACAAAGGAAAGATGGAGTATACACAGGGAGGCTCCGAGCTATGAAGAACAGACGGCTTCAAACGAAGTTTTAGAAACCGGAATTAAGGTTATAGATCTTATTGCACCGTATCTTAAGGGCGGTAAAATAGGTCTGTTCGGCGGCGCAGGAGTCGGTAAAACCGTTCTTATTCAGGAGCTTATAAACAATGTGGCTAATCAGCACGGAGGCATTTCTGTTTTTACAGGCGTCGGAGAGCGAACGAGGGAAGGTAATGATTTATATAATGAAATGAAGGAGAGCGGCGTTATAGATAAGACCGTACTTGTATACGGTCAGATGAACGAGCCTCCGGGAGCCAGAATGAGAGTCGGTCTTTCCGGTCTTACTATGGCGGAATATTTCCGTGATGTTGAGGGACAGGATGTTCTTCTTTTTATTGATAATATATTCAGATTTACACAGGCGGGTTCTGAGGTTTCAGCTCTTCTTGGACGTATGCCTTCGGCAGTCGGATATCAGCCGACTCTTGCAACAGAAATGGGCGCCCTGCAGGAGCGTATAACGTCTACTAGCAGGGGTTCTATTACTTCTGTTCAAGCGGTTTATGTTCCGGCGGACGATCTTACAGACCCGGCTCCTGCAACTACGTTTGCACATCTGGACGCTACAACGGTATTATCCAGACAAATTTCATCGCTTGGAATTTATCCGGCGGTTGATCCTCTTGAGAGTAATTCAAGGATTCTGTCGCCTGACATAGTGGGATATGAGCATTATGAAACGGCAAGGGCAGTTCAGACTATATTGCAGAGATATACAGAGCTTCAGGATATAATAGCTATTATGGGTATGGATGAGCTTTCTGATGACGATAAGCTTATTGTGAACCGGGCAAGAAAAATACAAAGATTTCTGTCTCAGCCGTTTACCGTAGCCGAACAGTTTACGGGCATGAAGGGGAAATATGTTCCTATAAAGGAAACCATAAGGGGATTTAAGGAAATAATCGAAGGAAAACACGACGATTTGCCTGAATCAGCATTTCTTTTTGTGGGAACAATTGACGAAGCGGTTGAAAAGGCTAAAAAAGGTGAAGACTGATGAAATCGTTCACATTAAAAATCATAACTCCGGAAAAGGTTTTTTTCGATGGTGAAACCGACCAGATAATCGTTAGAACTACCGAAGGAGATATAGGAGTACTTGCCGGTCATGAAAGCTATGTGGCTGATCTTCCTGCCGGACCTTTTAAAGTTAAAATAGACGGAAGTTTTAAAATTGCCGCAATTTCCGGCGGCGTGATAAAAATCTCAAAAGAAGCAACAACTATTTTAGCTATGGCTGCGGAATGGGCGGAGGAAATTGATCTTGACTGGGCTAAGCGCTCGCATGAGGACGCTCTTAAGCGTCTGAATGAAAGCAAGAGCGATTTTGAACAAAGACTTGCGGAGATGAAACTAAAACGCGCATTAAACAGAATTAATATTTCTCAAATGAAATAAAATAGGGGACGCTCTTTTCGGAGTGTCCCTTGTTGATTAATTTGCGGAGGAAGTTATGAAAAAGGTCAAAGCTTATGAAAGAAGTCCGTTTTATTATGAAACTGACAGAATGAATGTTATTCATCATTCTAATTATATAAGATGGTTTGAGGAAGCAAGGATATATTTTATGGAACAGGTTGGATATTCCTATGCAAAAATGGAATCGGAAGGAATTATGATGCCAGTATTATCGGCTGCATGTGAATATAAAAATTCAGTTAAATTCGGTGATACCGTTATAATTAAAACTGCTATAAACGAATTTAACGGGTTTAAAATGTCGATACAATATATCATTACTGATAAAAATACAGGAGAACTTCGTGCAAAAGGAAATACCTCCCATTGTTTTACCGATATGTCTATGAAGCCGGTTAGAATTAAAAAGACTTTTCCTGAACTCTTCGATATATACAGCAGCTATGCCGGTGAAAAATTATTCTGAAAATAAAGAGACGTTTTAAAACGTCTCTTTATTTTTTATTCAATATATGATTTTAGATATTTTCCTGTATATGAATTTTCACATTCGGCAATCTGCTCGGGAGTACCTGAAGCTACTATGGTTCCGCCTCCGATACCCCCCTCGGGACCAAGATCAATAATATGATCTGCGACCTTTATTACGTTTAGGTTATGCTCAATTACAAGCACCGTGTTTCCGGTGTCGGCAAGCTTTTGAAGCACTTCAATGAGCTTGTGTACGTCGGCCGTATGCAGTCCGGTGGTAGGTTCGTCGAGAATGTATATTGTTTTTCCTGTAGCCCTTTTTGAAAGCTCGGTTGAAAGCTTCACCCTTTGGGCTTCTCCTCCTGACAGGGTTGTTGCAGGCTGACCTATTTTGATGTAACCTAACCCGACTTCCTGTAAAGTTTTAAGCTTGCGTAGGATTTTAGGCTGATTTTCAAAAAATTCAACCCCTTCGTCAACTGTCATTTCAAGAATATCATAAATGGATTTGCCTTTATATAATATTTCAAGCGTTTCACGGTTATAGCGCTTTCCTTTGCATACTTCGCAGGGAACATAGATATCGGGCAGAAAGTGCATCTCAATTTTTTTGATTCCGTCGCCCTCGCATGCCTCGCATCGTCCGCCCTTTATATTGAAGGAAAAGCGTCCGGCGCCGTATCCATGAGTTTTAGCGTCGTTTGTATGGGCGAAAAGCTCTCTGATATCCGTAAATACTCCGGTATAAGTAGCGGGGTTTGATCTGGGCGTTCTACCGATAGGCGATTGATCAATGCATATTACCTTGTCAAGACACTCTAATCCTTCAATAGACTTGAATTTTCCTGCCCTGAGCTTAGCACGGTTTAGCTTCGCAGCTAAATATTTATAAATTATTTCATTTACCAGCGAGGATTTTCCTGATCCGGAAACGCCGGTTATGCATACAAATTCGCCAAGAGGTATTTTTACATTGATATTTTTCAGATTATTTTCCGCCGCTCCCTTAATTATAAGATAATTGCCGTTTCCATGACGCCTTGTTTTAGGAAGCGGTATTTTTTTCTTTCCGCTTAGATATTGTCCCGTTATAGAATTTTCGCATTTCAGCATATCCTCCACAGTACCGGAAAAGATTACATTTCCACCGTTTATACCGGCGCCCGGACCAATATCTACTATATGATCCGCGGCAAGCATTGTATCGTCGTCATGCTCGACGACGATAAGGGTATTGCCGAGATCTCGCAGACGTTTTAACGTGGCTATAAGCTTGTCGTTGTCACGCTGGTGCAGACCTATACTGGGTTCATCCAGAATATACAGCACTCCCATAAGCGATGAACCGATCTGCGTCGCAAGCCGGATTCTCTGTGCTTCTCCACCGGAAAGAGTTCCTGTTGCACGGGCAAGTGTCAGATATTCCAGACCCACATCCAGAAGGAACTGCAGGCGCGCTTTGATCTCTTTTAATATCTGTCTATCTCGCGTTCAGTTAATGACAGCTTATTGATAAAATCAAGAGCCTCTGAAACTGACAGCTCGGTAAACTCCATTATATTCATTCCGCCTACAGTCACGGAAAGACTTTCTTTTTTGAGTCTTTGCCCCTTACACTCAGGGCACTTGATTTCATTCATACAATCGGCAATTTCATTTTTTGAAAATTCGCTGCTGGTTTCTTTAAATCTTCTTTCAAGGTTATTTATGATGCCTTCGAATTTTCCGTAACGGACTCCGCCGCCGAACGAATCTATTATCTTGAGTTCGATTCTTTCATCTGTTCCATATAAAAAGGCGTCGGCTGCTTTTTTGGGAAGATCTTTAAATGGGGTATCAAGACTTATACCGAATTTTTTTGCCAGACCGTTGTAATACATCATAGCAATTGAGCTGTCTGAAAGAGTATTCCAGCCGCTTGCCTTTATAGCCCCCTGCTTTATGCTTAAATCCTTATTTGGTACTATCAGATCAGGATCTATTCGTTGAAACGTACCGAGACCTGTACATTTAGGGCATGCTCCGAAGGGATTATTGAAGGAAAACATTCTCGGATTAAGCTCTTCAATGCTAATATTATGTTCCGGACATGCATAGCTTTGAGAAAACAGCATTTCTTCTCCGTCGATAACATCAACGATTAGCATTCCTCCGGAAAGGGACATTATCGTTTCAATACTATCGGTAAGGCGGGATTCAATGCCCGGTTTTATTACAAGTCTGTCTACAATTATTTCTATATTATGCTTTTTATTTTTGTCAAGCTTAATTTCCTCTGATAATTCGTACATTATTCCGTCGATTCTGACGCGCACATAACCTGATTTTCCGGCGTTCTCAAGCTCCTTAGCATAAGTACCCTTTCTTCCTCTTGCAATAGGTGCGAGAAGCTGTATTTTAGCGCCCTCTTTAAGCTCTTTTATCTTATCAACTATCTGGTCAATCGTCTGCTGCTTTATTTCTCTTCCGCATACGGGGCAATGAGGAATTCCGATTCTGGCATAAAGCAGACGCAGATAATCATAAATTTCCGTTACAGTGCCTACGGTTGAACGGGGATTTTTTGAGGTCGTTTTCTGATCGATTGATATAGCGGGAGAAAGTCCCTCAATGCTGTCAACATCAGGTTTTTCCATCTGTCCGAGAAACATTCTGGCATACGATGAAAGGCTTTCCATATATCTTCTTTGTCCGTCGGCGTAAATAGTATCAAAAGCAAGAGAGGACTTGCCGGATCCTGATAGCCCTGTCATAACGATAAGTTTATCTCTGGGGATTTCAAGATCAATGTTTTTAAGATTATGCTCCCTTGCCCCTTTTATAATTATTTTGTCGTTCATATTATTAATTAACTTCCTTTCGGCTGCATGATGTATACTAAAGTATTTACATAAGAATCTTAATGTTCTTCAAGTTCTTTTATCTTATCTCTTAAATAGGCCGCATGCTCAAATTCAAGCAGCTTTGCCGCTTCTTTCATTTCTGTTTTGAGTTTTGAAATAAGCTCTGTTTTTTCTTTTTTTGAAAGCTTTCTGTCCGTTTTCTTTTCTATCTTTTCCTTCGAAGTAATCTCCAAGACTTTTCTGATATCTTTTTTTATTGTCTGCGGAACAATACCGTGTTCTTGATTGTAAGCTATCTGAATAGCGCGTCTTCGTTCTGTTTCAGTTATTGCTTTCTCCATTGAATTAGTAACTGAGTCGGCATACATAATTACCTTGCCCTTTGAGTTTCTTGCAGCTCTTCCTATTGTTTGAATTAGAGACGTTTCGCTTCTCAGAAAACCTTCCTTATCAGCGTCGAGAATGGCCACAAGCGATACCTCCGGAATATCCAGGCCCTCTCTCAGAAGATTAATTCCCACAAGCACGTCGAAAATTCCTTCACGAAGGTCCTTGATAATTTCCATACGTTCGATAGTGTCGATATCGTGATGAAGATACCTTACTTTTACTCCGGCGGCTTCCAAAAACGATGTAAGATCCTCGGCCATTTTTTTTGTAAGCGTTGTTACAAGAACCCTTTCATTTATTTCAGCTCTCATGTTTATTTCCGACATGAGATCTTCTATTTGCCCTTCAATAGGTTTTACGATGATTTCAGGATCCACCAGTCCGGTTGGTCTAATTACCTGTTCGACGACGCGGCCTGATTTTTCCCGTTCAAACTTTCCGGGAGTAGCACTGACGTAAACCGCCTGATTTATATGACTGTAAAATTCGTCAAAATTAAGCGGTCTGTTATCAAATGCGCTTGGAAGACGGAATCCGTAATCCACAAGAGTAGTTTTTCTGGCACGGTCTCCTGCATACATACCTCCGACCTGCGGTATTGTCACGTGGCTCTCGTCTACAAACAAAAGAAAATCCTTTGGAAAATGGTCGAGTAAAGTCATGGGCGTACTTCCCGGAGGTCGTCCGGAAAGAATACGGGAATAGTTTTCAATTCCGCTGCAAAAGCCTATTTCCTGAAGCATTTCCATATCATAGTGAGTTCTCTGAGCAATTCTCTGAGCTTCAAGAAGCTTGTTGTTATTCTGAAAATATTCTATCCGCTGTGCAAGCTCCTTGTCTATCTCCTTAATCGCCTCGTTCATTTTTTCGCCGTTTACTATATAATGGCTTGCCGGAAAAATCGCCGCATGCTGTAAGACTGCAAGAATCTCTCCCGTCAAAACATTTATTTCAGTTATTCTGTCTATTTCATCGCCGAAAAATTCAACTCGTATAGCGTTTTCATTTGACGAAGCGGGAAATATTTCTACTACGTCTCCGCGAACTCTGAATTTATTTCTTACGAAATTTATATCGTTTCTTTCATACTGTATAGCGACAAGCTCACTGAGCAGCTGGTCTCGTGATTTTTCCATACCCGGTCTTAGAGAAACTATCATAGACCGGTAATCCTCAGGGCTTCCGAGAGAATATATACATGAAACGCTTGAAACTATGATCACATCGTTTCTTTCTGAAAGAGCTGTTGTGGCGGAATGGCGCATCTTATCAATTTCATCATTAATTGCGGAATCTTTTTCAATATAAGTATCGGTTCCCGGTATATAGGCTTCAGGCTGATAATAATCGTAGTATGAAACAAAATATTCAACGGCGTTGTTCGGAAAAAATTCCTTGAACTCTGAGCAGAGCTGCGCCGCAAGTATTTTGTTGTGCGCTAACACCAGAGTAGGCTTATTAACGTTTGCAATAACGTTAGCCATTGTAAAGGTTTTGCCGGAACCCGTAACTCCCAGAAGAGTTTGTTCCTTAATTCCCTTATTAATCCCGTCCGTCAATTTTGATATAGCTTCAGGCTGATCTCCGGACGGCTTATATTCGGTTACCAGCTCAAATTTTCTTTTTTTCATGCAAATAAAACTCCTTATTTTAAAAGCGAAAAAGCGCCTGATTCTTTAAGAGAAATTGCTTGTCCGTCAGCCACAATAATATGGTCAAGCAGATTAATTCCAACAGGTTTTAATGTGTTGTATATTTCGGCAGTTGCCTTTATATCATCGTCGGAAGGTATAATATCGCCGTGCGGATGATTATGGGCAAGTATTACATTTTCACATTTGTTTTTGTATGTAAATTCAACAATACGTCTGATATTTATACCTACGCCTCCCGGAGCGCCTTCTGCAATTATTTTCCCCGATATAAGACGCAGCTTGTCGTCCAGGCAGGCTATACGTATTTTTTCTACGGTTTCTCCGAGAAACTGCGTTTTGAAATATTCGCAGACTGTATTATAATTGCTCATATGAATGCTGTTGCTGCTTGAATTCATATATTCCTTTGCAAGCAAAGGAATCATTTTTATCAGCACAGCGCTTGCTTCGTCGATTCCTTCTATTTCTTTGAGATCTTCAATATCTGCATTGCATACGCCGCTTATAGTCTTGTATTTATCAATCAGACGGTGAGCTATAGCGTTAGTGTCTATGCGGGGACGGGAGTAGAACAGCAGAAGCTCAAGAATTTCATGATTTGTAAAACCGTCGAAACCTGACTGTATAAATTTTTTACGCATTCTTTCCCTGTGGCCCTTATGAATATTTTCCGACATGTATCCCTCCGAATTGTCTTTCGAATATTAGTTCTTTTACTGATAATATTAGTATAAACTATTTTAAGCAAAATTAAAAGGGGTTTTTAAAAATTTATGAAAATTATATAAGGTTTATTTAAATTTAACTGAAATTATGATATAATGTAAAAAAACCAAATGAAAGCGGAGCGGAAATGAAA
>OGOK01001107.1_pt1 | contig 19635 bp, 12 predicted proteins | sample 1552661 | NCBI WGS metagenome assembly OGOK01 (sample SAMEA2580172, study PRJEB22360) | human gut metagenome | biome: human gut; feature: human-associated habitat; material: faeces | place: Denmark | collected 2008/2010
TTTTTGTATGTCTGAGGGAAGAGGTTGTGCTATTACTCCTTGTTATAATAAATTGTAGTAATTATAAAAAGAATGTGCCAAAAATATTTTATTTATTGAAATGTTTTGGGTGCTTCTTTTTTCATTTAGTGAGACATGTTAAAAATAATTTTACAATTATTGTTGATAATTTTAATTTTTTCTTGTCAAAAACAACAGGTTCCTTCTGTCGTAACAATTAAAGTTCCTGAAATAGCTAATGATGTATGGATGACGATGAGCGAAATCGTGGACACTGCGATTTATATCCCTTTGGAAACGACGGACGAATGTTTGATTGACGCTTCGATGTTCCGACGCATGGAGTATTATAAAGGAAAATTTTATTGTTTTGTATTTACAGGAGGGTTGTATATTTTTGACCGGAATGGTAGATTCCAAAAATTGATTCCGATAGGCCGTGCACCTGGAGAATTAAATGTTTGTAATTCTCATAAAGCGTTTTTGATTGATAAGAAAAATGATCGGTTGGTATTTCCGGGTTGGTATAAATTTTATTATTACGATTTGGAAGGGAATTACATCGAAAGCCGGAATCTGAAATCGAAGTTGGTTCCTGCTCAGGCTGCCTTGGAGAACGGTGAGTGGTGGTTTTATTTTTTCGGAAGTGCTTCTTTTAATAAAGGCGATGCCAGTCATTACTACCGGTATGATTTTGATGAGGGAATAAAGGAAGGATTTATGCCTGCAAGTCCATTAAACCGCTACGCAGAAGGAGGATTTGGATATGGAGTGGATAGTTTAGTATTGGCTTATTCTCCTTTAGTGAGTGATACCATTTATCAGATTAACAAGGGACATTTCTGTCCTGCTTTTTATGTCGATTTTGGGAAAGATAAATATGTTTTGGGGAATGATTACATACAGCATAATATAAAAAATCTGAGATCGAAGACCGGTATTATTACAGAGGTCGTTGCTGGGGATGATGTTATTTATTTCGTTTTTGTACGTAAAGGTTATAGTCAGGAGGCTTACTTCTATAGAAGAACAGGAGAAGTAATTACGGGAGCGAAGCATAAAGAAGAGGATATATTTGTACCCTTCGGTTCAACATTAACTTATACGGACGGTTACTTCGTTGCTTGGGAAAATGCTTATATTTTTACCCAATGGGCTCCAGATATAGCTGCAAGATTGAATGTGAAAGAATCGGATAATCCGGTCATTGTTCTTTATCGTTTGAAAAAATAAAAATCTCGTAGCATATGAGAATAAACCGAATTATAAAATCGATCATGAAGTATATTTTGAAAATCCTGCTATTTCTTATCATTTGTGATGCATGCAAGCGTTCAGATATCGATGTTTTCGATATTGTCGAGGAAATCACTGACTACGACAGTGTTTATTCTGATAAGAATGACGTTTTTAATAGAATAACTGATATGGCGATTTTGGACAGTGTCTTGATAACTAAGCATATGAATGACACATATCATTTTTCATTTATTGATGTCAATGGGAAGAAGATCATAAAAAGATTAGGAAAAAGAGGACGAGGTCCTGGTGAATATCTTCAAATAGGAACTGGATTTACGGTTTGTGGGTCAAAATTGGTTTTTTTGGATGCTATGCAGAAAGAAATAAATTATGTTTCGATTTCTGATGTGATTGAGAATAAAATTCCTTACCATATAGAGAAAGAAGCTTATCCATATACGGTGGATTTTAGGCCCAGGCATATGGATGTAATCAATCACGTAAAAGTTGCAGTTGGATCGTTTAAAGAAGGGTACTTTGGTTTGCTTGATTCAAGTAATAATATACTCGGTTGTTTTTTCGATTATCCTTTTGCTTATGAAGGAGTGGAAGGAATATATAGAGGGAGTGTATACCAAACAAAAATTAGTTCAAATGATATTCAGAATAAATTTGTTATTTTAACCTTAGCATCCGATGTTTTTGAGATTTATCAAATTGAAGGAAAAGATATCCATCGTATATTTCTTAATCCATATAATCACATCCCTCTTATTCGTGAAAGAGCAGGACGCTATGGAATCAGAATAAATGAAAGTATAGCCGGCCTGATGAAGATGGCTGTTTCTGATGAAATGATTTGTTTTACTTATTCTGCAGAAAGTTATGCGAAAGCTAATAAAGCCGGATTTATTTCAAATGAAATTCTTTGTTTTAATTGGAAAGGTGAGAAAATAAAAAAATATTTATTACCTTTTCCAATAAGCACTTTTTGTGTCGATAAACACTTCATTTATGGAGTCAGGTATATCGACGATGAATCGATAATCTATCGCTTTAAACTGTAATTTATTCTCTCCTGCCGGTGTGCCGGATTAAATGTTTGTATGAAAGACGATGGCTCCTTTCATACAAACATTTAATCCTACATTCATTTTACCATCCGGGATTCTGATCGTGCTGAAGATTAGGATTCCGTTCCAGTTCTACCTGCGGGATAGGCCATAACTCATGCCGTGGCTGGTACTCACGTGTAAACATCAAATCGCCGTAGATATCGGTTGCATTTTTGACTGTCGGGCCATAGATACCCCAACGCCTCAGGTCCCAATAACGGTGGCCCTCAGCCGGCAATTCATATGCCCGCTCGTTACGAATACGTTGCCGCATTTCTTCCTGGCTGTTGACAGCCAGCCAGGGGCTGCCATTGTTCAACGACGGCATCCCCACCCGGTCGCGTACTTTGTTGAGTTCTGTAACGGCTTTGTCTAAACTGTTCTCTTCGTTATATGCCTCTGCCAGCATCAACAGTACATCCCCCAGGCGGATCAACGGAAATTCATAAGGTACCCGCGTATATTCTCCCCAATAACCGTCAAGATTACCGGTGGGAATAAATTTACGCCAGAAATAAGAATTCCAGCCTTCGGAATTCCGGATAAAGGCCTGTGCTTCCATCGGTGAACCGCCTTTTTGGGGATTGTGAAGCACAAACTGCTTATCCATCGGCACCGAACCGGCGTCTGTTCCCAGATAATGGGAATAAGGCGTAATGACATTCAGGCACAGGCGGGGATCCCGCTTGCGGTATGCGTCGAGGACTTTAGTTGTGTCACAATTCAATAAGTCGGTAATCTTTGTACTCCCGTCATCTATCGCAACACTCAGGACATCACGCCGGAATTCCGGACTACCGTCGTTGAATCCCGGAAAGATATCGTCCCAGTTAAACGGACTGCCATCGAGGTTCTCGTACATATCCACCAGGTGGGTCGAAGGTACGATACAATTGCTGGCAATGAGGCGCATAGTGGATTTATTGCCCAGAAAACTGCACAATTCCAGCCCGTGCCCTGCCACGTTACCGTCCAGAGACTGGATGGAGAAAATCATCTCTTTGCTGCGTTTGCCGTTGTACAAGCGGAACAGTTCATTGTAATCCGGATGCAGTTCATAGCCGTAATTATTCGTTTTGTTGTAGACGATTTCTTCAAAATCGGCAATGGCCTTGCTCCACTCCCGGTTGTAAAGATATACCTTCCCGCGCAAAGCGTAGGCAGCCCCTTTCGTGGCACGCCCGTAATCGGATGTTTCCCAGGCTACGGGAAGTTTGGAGATGGCATCCGTCAGGTCGTCGAGAATGTGACCGCGGATGGTTTCTGCCGATTCGCGCGGGTTGGACAAGGTGGCGAATTCCTCTTCGATGATACAGCTCTCATCGTAATAAGGTACTCCTCCCCAGCAATTGAGCATTCTGAAATAGGCCATGGCACGCAGGAATTTGGCTTCGCCTATGACACGTGTTTTCACTGTTTCATCGATATCCATGGCGGAGACATTCCGGATGACCGTATTCGAACGGTGTACTACTTCGTAGAGATATTGCCAGGTGTTCTGGACAGAAGCGTCACCGGATGAAAAAGAGGTACCCCGGGCAATTCCGGCATGGGGAGACGTACCGTTCGCAATATCGGATATCATATCGAAAGTAAAGTCGCGTCCGAAAGCCCAGCCGGCTTTCATGGCAGCATACAGAGCGACGGCCGCCTGATTGGCATGTTGCTCTGTCCGCCAGAACGTTTTGTCGTTCAACTGGTCGGCAGGAGTATAATCGAGCGTTTCACACCCTTGGAGCAATAAACCTATACCTAAAAGAGCGGAAAAAATATAGTGTCCTTTCATTAGTGCTGAATTTTAAAATGTGACATTGATTCCAACCGAATATTGCCTCAACTGAGGATAACCTACGCCGGCGGCTATTTCCGGGTCCAGACCGGGGAAATCCGTTAAGGTAAACAAGTTGTCGATGCTGGTATATATTTTGAGATTTTCGACAAAAAATTTCTCCGAAATATGCCTGGGAAGCGTGTATCCTAACTGTATGTTCTTACACCGTAAATAAGAGGCGTTAAACACCAAGGCATCGCTGGCAATGTTGTTTTTACTGTTGGCATTGTTCCGGAGCCGGGGATATTTGGAATTGTAAGGATTTTCAGGTGTCCAGGCATGGTCGGTAATATCTTTATTCAAGGATTGCCCCATGACAGTGACAAACCGGAATGCCTGGTTGTTATAATAGACTTTGTGTTTTCCTACCCCTTGGAGCAACATACTGAAATCGAATCCTTTCCAGGAAATACCGATATTACTGCCGAAAGTAAATGCGGGGGAGTTGCCGTTGCCGATCTCGATCCGGTCGTTGGCATCCAGATTCCCGTCATGATTCGCATCTGCATACAGGAAGTCGCCCAATTCCGGTCTTTGATAAGTGGCGAAATAGTCCGGATTTTTATCGACCAGAGACTGTACATAGTCCAGATCGGACTGATCGCGGACAATACGGTCCACAGACATGACATATAACTGATTGATGGGTTTCCCTTCCTGCAATTTATAAACGCCGTTAATAGAGGGGACTTTCCCCTGAAATTTGGTCACTTTATTGCGGACATATCCCATGTGGAAGCCAAGAGAATAGGTCATACTGCCGATATGATCGAACCAGCTGATATCGAAATCGATACCCCGGTTGCGTACCTTGCCGGCATTTTGGTTGGGGACAGCAGAAGTGCCGTGCTCTAACGGTGCCGGCAATGAAATCAGGATATCTGTCGTCAGCCTGTTGAATACATCCACAGAACCGCTTAAACGATGGTCAAACAACCCGTAATCCAGACCGATATTGGTCATGTGCGTCGTCTCCCAGGTGAGATTGGGATTGGCGAGGGTGGTCTGTGCCAGACCACTGGCCACCGCATTGCCCAGTACGTAATTGGCTGAAGCATAGAGGGGCTGATACATATAGAAAGTCGATGTGGCGTTGTTGCCGAGTGTACCGTAAGAAACCCGCAGTTTCAGCATATCCAGCCAACCGGCAGCTTTTTTCAGGAAGGGTTCTTCCGAAATGCTCCAACCGGCGGATACGGAAGGAAACCATCCCCAGCGCTTATCGGGGGCAAAACGGGAGGAACCGTCTGCCCGCAGGTTTACTTCCAGTAGATATTTATCGTCCCACGACAGGTTTATCCGGCCGAAATATGAACGCATGGCCCATTCTGTATAGTTTCCTTCAATCTCACCGTTGGTACTCCCCCCGTTGATACTGGTCAGAGCATCGTCGGCCAGATCGTATTTCCTGAACCGTTCGTCTTCCCGTTTATTGTATTCCTGACTGATACCAACCAGTGCAGAAGCATTCAGTTTGCTGACATTCCATTCATAGCGTGCCGTCACATCCGAAGTCCGGAACGTATTCCGACGATTATACCGGTTGATATAAGTACGGACCGTACCTTCCCGCAGCAGTACAGGTCCATCCAGTGTAAAGCGATATAGATTTTTGTCGCATAATTGATATTCTTCATTCCGTTCCCAGGAGTTATAGGTGAACGAAGCACTCAGGGTCAAACCTTCTACCGGTGACAAACGGGCAAACAGTTTGGGGACAATACGACGGGTTTTTATCGGAAAATCCTCTTTGTAAAACCACATACGCCGGTAAGGATTAAAATTGCTGACGTTCTCTTCCTCCGGATTTTGCACACCTCCGTACAGACCCGTTTCAGGGTCATAGAGCGTCATGCCGGGAACTGTATTCAATGCTCCCGAACCGAATATCACGTCTCCTCCGTTGGTAGCATTTTCGGCATTCGGATTATTGGAATCCATATAACCGAAGATGTTCATTCCGGCAGTGATCCAGGGTTTGATGTCGACTTCGACATTCGAACGCAGTTGATAACGCTCATAATCGGTATTATAAACGATACCCGGATTTTTCACATAGCCCAGAGACAGGTTATAACGTACCGTTTTCGTTCCTCCGATAGCCGAAAGATTATGATTCTGTACCACCGACGGATTCCGGTAAATATGATCCTGCCAGTCGGTATTGGGATAAACGGTGGGGTTAGCTCCGTTGTCATTGCGCCAGGCGTCGATGGAGGTCTGGGAGAAACGGGGGGCTTGCCCGTTAGCAGTCAGAGCTGCATTCTGAATCTCCATAAAATCGGCATAGTCGGTGACCAGATTCAAACGTTTAGCTACCTTTTCAAACGAGAAATTGCCGCTGTACGTAATTTTGGCACTGCCTTCGTATCCGGTTTTTGTGGTAATCAGGATCACTCCGTTGGCAGCCCGCGAACCGTAGATGGCCGATGAAGCGGCATCTTTCAGTATCGAAATGTTTTTTATATCCTGGGGATTGATATCACTGATAGCACAACCGGCTACGCCATCGATCACCACGAGCGGATCGGCATTGTTCAATGTACCGACACCCCGGATCCGGATCGTAGAAGTCTCGAAACCCGGGGTATTCCCCCCCCGAATTGGTTACGGTCAGTCCTGAGGCCAATCCGGCCAGGGCATTCTCGGCATTGGTGACTGGCCGCTCGGCCAAGGCATCGATGTTAACCGAGGAAACAGCTCCGGAGAGATTTGCCTTTTTCTGTGAACCATATCCTACTATAACTACTTCATCCAATTTTGTCCGGTCTTCATACAAGGTAAGGCGCATATTTTCCCGCGCATTGACCTCGAGGGTTTTGTATCCGATAAAGGAGATGCGTAACGGGGAACCGAACCGGATATCCGGTAATTTGAATTCGCCGTTAAGATCGGTCACTTGCCCTGTGCCGCTTTCTTTGATCAGGACATTTACACCGATCAAAGGTTCTCCGGCAGCGTCGGTCACTCGTCCCTTGGCCGTAATGATACGCTGCTTTTTCAATTTATCCTTTTGGTCTTCCAACGGTTCCGGAGATTTTTTCCGGTTATCCTTTTCTGCATAAGAAATCGGTTCACCGGCCGGCCGGAATTCTTTTCCGGCCTCCTGAGCATGAAGCGGCAGCCAGAACAAAGTTACCAGAAAGGTCAGGCATCGTATCCGGACTCTATACTTTCTATTCATATTAAATTTTTTCAGATTGTGCATATTTTCCATTTTTTGAATATACTATAGCATCCAATAAAACACATGCCAACCGGATTTTGCAAGATTTTACAACTGATAAACAATTATTTACATTTTAATTACACAAGCGATAGCTGAGTAATAATTCCCCGGTTTGTGGAATATTTCCCCAACGGGTATCTCCGAATTCTATTATAATTTCCGATTTTTTTATATATATGGTGTATTAAAACGGCTTATATCGGAAAAATCTTTAAATTTGTCTTATTTTCTGATTCGTTATGATTATTTGATGAAACAGAATATGGGATCACTATATTAATTTTTAAAAGAATCGGATGGTTTCGGATAATCGGTGGGTTGCCACAACTAAAGGGATCGTGGTGTTTTTGTTGACTGCACTGTTGTTTGTATTTTGGTACGATCGTGATCGTGAGCTGGCAGAAAGCCATGTAACGGCCGTGCGTTTCGGTTTCTATCGGGTGATTTGGATAGAAGTTTTGTGTGGTATTACAGTGGCTTGGTGCGTTCGGAAAAAATTTCGTTTTCGCCTGCCGGATGCGGGGGTATTGTTGTTGGGGGGATATGTCCTGCTGCGTTCGGTTTATGGGGATGGGATGGTCGGTTATCGGACAGAATTATGGATTTTGTTTGTGATCCTTTATTTTTTATTGCGTCTGCTTTCTTCGCTTTGCCGGAATGCCGTCACGGTGATGTTGTGGACGCTCATGGGAGCGGGATTGGTAGAGACGATTTATGGGTTCGGACAATTGTATGGTTGGTTCGCCTCGGGGCATTCGCTTTACCGGCTGACAGGATCTTTTTTTAACCCGGGGCCTTATTCGGGATTTTTAGTGATGGTATTGCCGGTCGTTTTGTTCTATTGTTTATCGGTGTATCCCGGTCGGCAAAAGAGTGTCGGTGAGTGGAGGTACAAGTTGGAGTCCGGCTTTGTATGGGGGATACTGTTGTTGATTTTGTCTATTTTGCCGGCCGGAATGAGCCGGAGCAGCTGGTTGGCGGCGGTTGCCGGATGCGGGGTGGTAACGGCATTTTATTACCGGATCAGGAAACAGCTGAAAGAGCTGGGACGAAAACTGGGAAAAAAGGCTTGGTGGGTAGCGGGTATCGGTGTGGTGTGTCTGTTGCTGTTGTTCAGTGGACTTTATCTGATGAAAAAAGATTCGGCCGATGGACGCCGTTTAATGTGGAAAATCGCTGGTCGGGCGATAGCCGAAAATCCTTGGGGGGGATGTGGATTGGGCTATTTTGGCGGTGCATTCGGGAAAGCGCAGGCTGCTTATTTTACCACGGAGGAAGCCTCGGAACAAGAAGAGTGGGTGGCCGGCTCGCCGGAATACGGGTTTAATGAATATTTGCAGTTGGGGGTGGAATTGGGGATTGTCGGGAGTATCCTTTTCTTATTGACTGTCGGGTTGGCGGTCCGGCAATTGCTCTATTCTTCCCGTCCCGAGAAAGGAGCGGTGTTGGGAGGGCTGACAGCCTTTTCGGTGTTCGCCTGTTTTTCTTATCCGTTGAGTGTGATTCCTTTGGTGATTGTATTCGTTCTGTTTATGGCGCTTGCCGGTACGCTGGATGACCGGAAACTGCCTGCGGAGGAACGAAAAAGGACTGTGGGTGCATGGTTTGTCATGGGAGCTTCTCTCTTGATGGCAGGTATTACCTGGCGATTGACGGAGCATAAGGAGGAATGGAAGCAGGCTTATATCCGTTGGGGAGAGGAACAACGTTATTTCAGCATGGATATTTTTGAGGAAACGGTAGATCATTACCGGGATTTATATCCTTTTTTGAAAGACCAGCCGAAATTTCTTTTCGAGTATGGACAGTGTTTGTCGAAAACCGGGCAATATGAGGAAGGGATTCGGATTCTGACAGAAGGTACACGGCTCAGTGCCGATCCGATGTTCTATAATATTATGGGGAAAGACGCCGAAGCCTTGAAGCATTTCGGACAGGCTGAAGCCTGTTTTAAGCAGGCTTCCTATATGGTGCCTCATCGTTTATATCCCCTCTATTTATTGGCGAAAATGTATTTCGAAAGCGGACAACCGGAGAAAGGCCGTGATATGGCCCGGCAGGTGATTCAGAAAGAACCCAAAGTGATGTCGGATGCCGTAAAAGAAATGAAAGCAGAATTGGAAGAAAGACTGAAACCATAGGAAAAAGAGAGAATTTGTTAAAAAGTACCGTTCGGATTGAAAAAGAAGGGGAAAAGTGAAGGGAGATTGTAAGGTTTTAATATATTTACAACTAATTATACTTTCGCAATATTTTAAAGAAAAGATATGAATAAAATCGCTTTTTTTGCATTAATGCTCGCCTTGGGGCTTGTCGGTGGTTGTGGAAATAAGAAGGAGGAGAAAAAAGAAGAAAAAGATTTGGCCCGGATCAGCCAGAAACAGGACAAAATCGAGGTGAAAGCAGCAAAAGTCCGGCTGGCTCCCTTTGAAATGGAATTGGTCAGTAATGGCAAAGTTAATGCCCGTCGGAAAGCGGTTTTGGCTTTTATCACGAATGATGTGGTCAGGAAAGTACATGTGAAAAATGGAGAAAGGGTGAAAAAAGGAGATCCCATCGTGAGCGTGGACGAACTGAAAGCCGGTCAGCAGTTGGAAGCCGCCCGCCTGAGCTGGGAAAAAGCGAAGCTGGAATTGAGGGGACGGCTGATGAATGAGGGGATAAATTCATTGGAAGATACGCTGGACGAACGTGTAATCTCTAAAACCCGGCTGGAAAATATCAAATTACAGATCGGTTATACCTCTGCGGCTAAAGAATATGAAAAAGCGGTGTACGATTATTCGAACATCACGGTGTATGCTCCTTTTGACGGCGTGATCGCCGATCTGGAGGTGAAGGAATACAACCAGTCCTCTGCCTATAAAGAGGTTTGTTCGGTAATCGACGATGCTACCATGGAGATTGTGTTTAACGTACTGGAAACCGAGATCGCCCATTTGAAGGCAGGGATGGAAGTAGAGATTACGCCTTATGCAAACGATAAAGTTACCCTGAAAGGCACGGTGACTGAAGTGAATCCGAAAATCGATGAAAACGGTATGGTGAAAGTCAGGGCTACAACCGATAATCCCGAAGCAGTGTTGGTGGATGGAATGAATGTCAGTATATTGGCTAAACGGCAAATCGCCGATAAATTGATCGTCCCGAAAACAGCGGTGTTGCCGCGGCAAGGGAGAAAAGTCGTGTTTGTCTACGAGAACGGCCGGGCTATATGGAAATATGTCGAAACAGGATTTGAAAATAGCCGGGAAGTGTGTATCGAATCGGGATTAAAAGAGGGGGAAGAGGCTATTTACGAGAATAATCTGGGGTTGTCGCACGAGTGTGAGGTGACGCTGATAAATAAAAAGGAGTAGTAGTTCCTGAAAACACTTGGAAGGTGAAATTATCTGCTTTTTCTGTCAATACTATTTTTGTCGTACTGATGCTTTTAGGGATCAGTCTGATTCCTGTGTTGTCTTTGCAGTTGCTCCCTTCTTCCCGTTCGAACGATTTGTCGGTATCTTTCTCTTGGGATAATGCCGGCCCCGAATTACTGGAAATGGAGGTGACGACCAAATTGGAAGGGGCTTTGGCGCGGACGAGAGGGTTACGGGAAATTGTTTCGGAGACCGGGAATGGCTGGGGAACAATCAGGCTTTCTATCGATAAAGAAGAAAATATCGATGCCATTAAACTGTATCTGGGGTCTGTCGTCCGTTCGGTGAAAAGCGGATTCCCGGAAGGAGTACAGGTGTCGGAAGTACGTGGAGGAGAATACAGTTCCGGTAAAGAAGCTAAAAAAGAACGGCAGCTTTTATTGACTTACGGTATTTCAGGGCCTGGTACTACTCAGGATGTCTCCCGTTTTGCGGAAGACAATATCTCGAACATCGTCTCTACCATGCCGGGGATAGAAAGTGTGACGGTAACCGGGGCTGTTCCCATGGAATGGGTACTGATTTACGATCAGCAAGTGCTTGAAAATATCGGTATCAGTGCTTCCGATATCCGCTCGGCTTTGAACAATTATTATATGCGCCGGGATGGGGGAAAAGTATTGATCGATACCGTTCCTGCCAAAGAATATGCTTATATTATTTTCCGGGGTAATCCGCTGAGTCATGAGATCGATATGCTGAATATGCCGATCAAGACACTGGGGGATCGGATTGTTTTATTGAAATATATCGCAACCCTGGATTATCGGGAGAAGTCTCCTTCCTCCTATTACCGGATCAATGGTCTGAATCAGTTGAATATCAATATTTTCGCAGAAAAGAATGCTAATGTGATCGACCTTTCGGCCAAAGTCAGGGATAAGATGGATTTGTTGGAAAAGGATTTCGGCGGAAAATATTCTTTGCAGATGGCTTATGATGCCAGTAAAGAACTGGAAGATGAATTGAACCAGACGCTTTTCCGGACCTTATTGACGATTTTGATTCTGCTGATTTTTGTGTTTCTGGTGAGCCGGGATTTCCGCTATTTGTTGATTATCGCCGTTTCTTTAGCTGCTAATGTGCTGATTGCTTTTGTTTTCTATTATTTCCTGAAAGTAGAAATCCATATTTATACTCTGGCAGGGATAACTGTGTCGTTCGGTATCATCATCGATAATGTGATCGTTATGGCCGATCATTACAGACATCATCGTGACCGGAAAGTATTTATGGCTATTCTGGCTGCGACGCTGACGACGATGGGGGCTTTGACCGTCATTTTCAACATGGACAATGAGATCATGCGGAATATGTGGGATTTTACTACGGTTATCATTGTCAATTTGTCCGTATCGTTATTTGTAGCTCTTTTCTTTGTACCGGCTTTGATGGAAAAAATACCGTTGCGGAAAAAAGAAGCCAGAGTGCGTGTTGCCCGCAAGAGAAAAGTTGTAAAATTTACCTGGAAATACAAGCGGTTTATCGGGTTCACCTGGAGATTCAGGAAAGCATGGGTGATTTTGGCTATTCTCGGATTCGGATTACCTGTATTTATGATTCCTTCTTCAGTGGACCGCGATAAGTCGTATGCCGAGACCTATAACCGAATCTTTAGCAGCGAATGGTTTCTGACGATCAGACCCTGGATGGATAAGCTGTTGGGAGGAAGCCTGCGCTTGTTCGTGGAAGGAGGAAAAGGGGAGTGGAGGCAAAATGACAATAACGACCGTATCCGGACCTCCCTGAGTGTAGTGATGACAATGCCGCATGGAGCGACGCTGGAACAAATGAACGAGGCATTTATGAAAGTGGAAAATTTTGTCTCCGGATTTCAAGAAGTCGACCTTTTTACGACGAGTATCAGTTCTGCTAACGAGGGAAGAATGAAAATCACCTTTAAAGAAGAAGCCGAGATGACCGGTTTCCCCGAGAGGCTGAAGAATGAGTTGGTGCGTTATTGTAATTCGATCGGGAATGCCGATTCACAGATTTCCGGAGTCGGAAGGAGTTTTTCCAATAGCCTGGGAGACGGTTACCGCAGTGAAGGGCTGAAGGTGGTGGGATATAATTACCGGCAAGTGATGAAGTATGCCGAAGTCTTGAAGAACAAGCTATCTGAAAACCGCCGGGTGAAGAAATTATATATCGGAAATGCCCGGAATCCCGAGAAAATGAGGGAGTTTGTGGTGAAAGTCGATAAAGCTAAACTGGCCCGTAATAATTCGAATGTCAATGATATTATGTGGAGATTGAGGAGTTTGTCTTATGCCCGGGATGAGTATACTACGGCTTATATCGATAACGAACAGACTTCTATTGTTATCCGACCCAAAAATACGGTGGAGACCAGTATCTGGGAGATGCAGAATTATCCGGTACAGGGCGATAAAGCCACTTTCCGTTTGAGTGACGTCGGCACGATCCAATATGAGGATACGTTCGATAAGATCACGAAAACGAATCAGGAATACGATGTATCGGTACAATATGATTTTATCGGGGATTATATGTTGTCGAATAAGGTGAAAGAGAGAGTGATGAAGGAAATGAACCAGAGTATGCCGATCGGTTTCCGGGTGAAGGAAGGCCGGGATTATTGGGGAGGATACTGGAAGATGAGCAATGGGTTCGATCGGCGTATTCTGTATATCTTACTGGTATTCGGTATAATTTATTTTATCTGTGCCATCTTGCTCGAATCCTTGAAGCAAGCGATGATCGTAATGCTGATCGTGCCTTTGTCGTTTATCGGCTGTTTTTTGGGTTTTTACTGTTTCGGGCTGGTATTTAACGAAGGGGGATTGGCGGCCTTTATCCTGATGTGCGGATTATCGGTGAATGCGGTGTTGTATATTCAGAACGATTATAATAATAAGATCATTGCGGGAAAAGCGAGAGGGTTACAAACTTATTTGAGTGCCTGGAATGCGAAAATTATTCCGATTCTGCTGACGGTTATTTCCACAATTTTGGGATTTATCCCTTTCCTGATCGGAAGTAACGTGGCCGATTTTTGGATCAGCCTGGCGATCGGGACGATGAGTGGCCTTATTTTTTCTGTATTGGTGTTGATGATTTATCTGCCTTTGTTTTTTATGCGTAAGGAAGATAAAGCGGGATGCAGACGGAAAAACAGTGGGATGAAGGAAGGGGGAAGAAAATGGTTAAGTCATATTGAATTGAATAAGATACGGGGATTCATAAAGCATTGATGTTTTCCTTTTTGGTCATTAAATATTAAGAAAATGATTGGTTTTTTACTCAAACGTCCCGTCGCGGTAATCATGAGCACCATTGCCTTTTTGGTATTGGGGGCAGTGGCTATGTTTCAGCTACCGGTTTCATTGATGCCGGATGTAGATATTCCCGAGATCAGTATACATTATACTCAGGATAATGCCTCGGTCAATGAAATGGAAAACAGTATCACCAACTTACTGAGAGGGCAGCTGCAACAGATTCCGTCATTATCGGACATTACTTCCGAATCCAGGGAAGGGAGCGGAACGATAACCATGAAGTTCGAATACGGCACTTCGATCGATTATGCTTTTATCGAGGTCAATCAGAAAGTGGATGCTGCGATGAACAGCTTCCCTAAAGAGATGCAACGGCCTACGATTATTAAAGCTTCGACTTCGGATATTCCTGTATTTTATATTCAGTTGAATTTAAAAAAATTGGAATCGGATATCAAATTCCTGGAATTTTGCGAATTTGCCGATGCCGTTTTGAAAAAGCGGTTGGAGCAATTGCCGGATGTCGCGATGGTGGATATTAGCGGGATGTATCAGCCCGAAATGTATATCTTGCCCGATGAAGCCAAAATGAAGAGTCTGAATATTACCCAAGATCAATTGAAAGAAGCTATCGATCAAAATAACCGGGTGTCGGGAAGCTTGTCGATCCGGGACGGTTACTACCAATATAATATAAAATTTACCAGTCAGCTGATGTCGGTCGAAGATGTCCGGGAGGTATACCTGAATATCGAAGGGCGTCTGATGCAGGTGAAAGATATTGCCGAAGTGGGCATACGGCCGAGAGATAAGAGAGGGATGTTCGTGAATGGCGAAAAACAATCCCTGTGTATGGCGGTGATCAAACAATCGAGTGCCCGGATGTCGGAGATGAAAGAGAAAGTCAGTGAGATGCTGGAAAATTTTGAAACAGAATATCCGGATATCGAATTTTCCGTATCGCGGGATCAGGCTGCCTTACTGAATTACTCGATTACGAATTTGCAGCAGAGTTTAGTATGGGGGATTATCCTGGCTGTGTTTATTATGCTGTTTTTCTTGCGGGATGCCCGTTCACCGATGATTATCGGGATCAGTATACCGGTTTCTGTGGTTATCAGTGTACTGTTTTTCCAGTTGATCGGTTTGTCTATCAATACCATTTCTCTGTCCGGTTTGATCATGGGGGTGGGGATGATGATCGATAATTCGATTATCGTCATCGATAATATCAACCAGCGAAGGGAACGGGGAGATTCGCTGTTTGTGGCTTGTGCGGACGGTACGGCCGAGATTTTCCGTCCCCTGTTGTCTTCGGTGTTGACGACTTGTGCGGTATTTGTGCCGTTGATATTTCTGGGAGGAGTTGCCGGGGCTTTGTTCTATGACCAGGCGGTAGCTGTAGGTGTCGGGCTTTTTGTCTCGCTGATCGTTTCGCTGACGATTGTCCCTGTCATTTTTTTTCTTCTCTTTAAAAGAGCACATGAAGACGGAAAAATCAGTAATTTCGTCAAACGGATCAGTTTTAAGCATCTGGATAAGTACTATACGATTGTCTATCACTTTGTGTTCTATCACCGCCATAAGACCATGCTGATCGTGGCTGTGCTGGTATTGTTGGGTGCTGCTACGGCTTTTTTCACTAAAGTGGAACGGATGCCTCCGGTAGAAATCAATGAAATGTTGATCCGGACAGACTGGAACAATAGTATTCATGTCGATGAAAATTATAACCGGGTGCAGGATATTATCCGGCAGTTTAAGGGACGTTGTACTGAAATATCCTGTCATATCGGTGAAAAACAGTTTTTCCTGAATCCCGAGGATAACGGTAATATCAATGAGGCGGAGTTTTATATAAAAACTACCGATAATGAAAGCCTGAAAGTTTTGGTCGGGGATATAACCGCTTATATTAAGAAAAACTATCCGGAAGCCCGGGTAGAACCGGCGAAGGTGGAAAATCTGTTCGAACAGTTGTTTAAGGGAGAAGATGCTCCTTTGATCATTTACCTCTCGGGAGAATCTGCCCGCAAGATAGAGGAACTATCGAAAATTAATGCATTTATCGACCATTTGAATGAGGAAATGCCCGGACTGAAATTGAATAAACCTGCCGTACAGGAAAGAATCGTAGTCCATATCTTGCCCGAACGTTTGGCGTTGTATAAAGTGAATCAGAATGTGTTGCTGAATACGTTGGAAAAGAATATCAGTAAGGTCAGTATCGGAAAATTGAATACGGGGAACCTTTATATTCCGATTGTCATTACTGAAAATGAACATACGATCCGGGATATTCTCAACGAGGTGTATGTGTCTAATTCGGATAGGAAGTATATTCCGGTAGCTGCGTTGACCGATTTGTCAATGGAATACGATTACAAGAAAATTTTCGGGAAAAAAGAAGGAGTCGTCGTGCCTGTTCAGGTTTACCATACAGGAGATAGCATCCAAGAAATTATAAAGACGGTGAGGACAGAAGCGGTAAAAGCTAATCTGGATCCTCATTTCGGAGGGGCTTATTTCGAGGGGAATGAGACTTTCTGGCAGATGTTGATGATCGTAATCGTGGCCTTGCTGATGCTCTACTTTATTTTAGCCAGTCAATTCGAATCGTTGACATTACCTTTGATCGTATTGATCGAGATTCCGATCGATGTGGCGATGACTTTGCTGGCATTGTGGATTTGTGGGATCTCACTGAATCTGATGTCGATGATCGGTATCGTGGTCATGAGTGGTATCGTGATCAACGACTCGATTCTGAAGATCGATACGATCATCCGGCTTCAACAACAGGGATTTCCTTTGCTGGAAGCCATTCACGAAGGTGGGGTGAGGCGGTTGAAGCCGATTCTGATGACGAGTTTGACTACTATTTTTGCTTTGATCCCTTTTTTATGGGGTGACGATATCGGTTCCCAATTGCAGCGACCGCTGGCGGTAGCTATGATCAGCGGGATGACGATCGGTACTCTGGTCAGTCTGTATTGGGTACCTCTGTGTTATTATTATTTAGTTAGAAAAAAAGGAGAATAGACGATGGAAACATTTACGCGGTGGGTGTATTATTTTTTGGAGTCTTTAGGTCTCGATCTCAGTTATATGACTAATCTGAATCGCCTGATTGTTCTTGTATTGATAGCCGTATTGGCTTTTCTGACAGATTGGATTTGCAGGAAAGGGATTGTACGGTTGGTGCGTAAGGTTACCCAAAAGACAAAGGTGACCTGGGACGATCTGTTGTTTAACGATCGGGTCATGAATAATTTCTGCCACATCCTGCCGCCTGTGGTAGTATATATACTTTTGCCGATCGCTTTCCCCGACGGATCGGATGCCCTGGCGTTTATCCGAAAGCTGTGTATGGTGTATATTATAGCGGCTGGCTTTGTGGTTTATCAACATTTTTCTGGGAGTCATATTCCAGTTGGCCACACAGAAAGAAGTATTTCGTGACCGGCCTCTGAAAGGTGTCTACCAGATTATTCAGGTCGCTTTGTTTTTTGTCGGTTCGATTTGCATTATTGCTGTATTGATCGAGAAATCTCCTATCCATCTTTTGGCTGGTTTGGGAGCTTCGGCTGCTATTTTAATGTTGGTTTTCAAGGATAGTATCATGGGCCTTGTTTCCGGAGTGCAACTTTCGGCCAATGATATGTTGCGCCCGGGGGATTGGATTACGATGCCTAAATACAATGCCGACGGTACGGTGATCGAAGTGACTCTGAATACAGTGAAAGTCCGTAATTTCGACAATACGATTATTACGATCCCGCCTTATGCATTGGTGAGTGATTCGTTTCAAAACTGGAGGGGCATGCGGGAGTCCGGTGGACGTCGCGTGAAACGTTCTGTCAATTTGGATGTGAATAGTGTCTGTTTCTGTACCCCGGAAATGCTGGAAAGATATAAAAAGATCGTTATTTTAAAGGAATATATCGAGCAAACCGAGCAGAAAGTACAACAATACAATCAGCAGCAGGGGATCGACGATTCTGTGCCGGTCAATGGAGTACACCAGACAAACCTGGGCGTTTTCCGGGCTTATCTCGAATTATACCTGAAAAATTTACCTGTCGTAAATTCTGATTTGACGTATATGGTCCGGCAATTACAACCGACCGAAAAAGGAATCCCTTTGGAGGTGTATTTCTTCTCCAGAGAGAAAGATTGGGTGCCTTATGAGAAAATCCAGGCCGATGTTTTCGATCATATTTTTGCGGTAGTTCCTTATTTTGGTCTAAAAGTATTCCAAAATCCTTCTTCTGCAGATATAGTCCGGGTTTTAGAAAGAGTGTGATTGGTGTTTTGTATAAAACAATCCGTTTTTTTTATAAGTGTATCTTGATTTAATCGTTCTATCTTTGGGGGAGATAAATGACCTAAAATCGAAAACAATGAGTAAAATTTTATTCGGATTGGTGGGGATTGCTTTGATCAGCTCGTGTACGCGTCCGGGAAGTTTATATAATGGCGGACAACGGATTGCTAATTGTGTTACTTCAGAGCCTTTTGAAGTACCGGTTCAGGAGGGGTGTGCCACCTATGTGATGTATGGGCAAGATACTGTCGCTATTGTCACTCAGCCGATGACCATACAAATCCCGAAAGGGATGAAAGTATCGACGAAGGGAAGTACCGGTGATGAAATCTCGATCGAATATGAGGTATTGAACGATACAGATGCTAAGATTGCTTATAATAAATCCTGGCAGGCGATTATGTTCGAAGATACCCGTTCCGGTGATTATGATTACAATGATTTGATTATCCATGTTCGGAATTTGCATTCCTGGAATAAATTGCAGATCGATATTCAACCGATTGCTTTAGGGAGCCAAAAGGTGATCAAACTGGGATGTGTGATCGGTAATGATAAAAGCGAACATATCATTTCGGAAGATGTGCGTAAAGACTTGTTCGGTAGTGAAAAAGGATTTATCAATACACAAAGCGATCTGCAACCGGTCTGTTATAGCCTGGAACGCCGTCTCGACCATGAATTGGAAAAAGGGAAAGATGAATATGCTAGTATCGCCTGGTTTATTGAAGTAGATGATAATCGGTATTTTGCAATAAATGCCGATGCTGAATACAGTGACTATGATTTATTGAATGAGGAAGGGATGCCTTATGGTCTGGTCGTTTATGGTCTGAACGGCAGTCACGGTACGTTTGCTTATGCCGAAGAAAAAATTTCTTTGTTCGAAGCTTATCCGGATTTCAAAAGTTGGATTAATGGGGAAGTAGTTACTTTTGGGAAATATGCCGACAAGAAAATGATCTACAAATACAATTATGAAAAAATCCCCGGGACGACTAAGCGGATCTGGGATTGGCAATAATGGAAGGGCGACAGCCTAATCCTTCTTTTACGGTAAAAAGGTGTAGCCGTGTAGCGATAGCAACGTTAAAACTGAATGCTCATCGTTTTTGTTTAGAATAGAATAAGTTTTAAACCTTATGAACTTTCTAAACTAATTTAATTCCAGGTTTATTTTTTCTTTCTATTCCGATTCCGGGTGAACCGGTCTGATGACACAAAAAA
>OGOK01001126.1_pt1 | contig 19355 bp, 20 predicted proteins | sample 1552661 | NCBI WGS metagenome assembly OGOK01 (sample SAMEA2580172, study PRJEB22360) | human gut metagenome | biome: human gut; feature: human-associated habitat; material: faeces | place: Denmark | collected 2008/2010
TGAATTTTTTCCCTCTTGTTTTGCTGTTTTGCAGCTTGTCCGAAGGGATGTTTTTGCTTTTTCAGAGGGCTAGCGGCCACCAATAAGGCAAATTCAGGGCAGAAAATACGCTCAACTTGTTTGAGGAAGATTTTATGCAAGGGATTTGACGTTTGGTGGGGACAGCCATACCTTTGCAAAAAACATCCTCGGAGGCAAGATGAGAAAACGGTGAGCGGTTATCTTCCATCCTGCTTCTCCAGCAAATCATCAGAACAGATTGGAGTATTCATTCAACTAAAGTCAGGGATGGCTGTTATTCATTCAACTCTTTCCAGGAAGGTTCACGCTGTCTTCATCATCTACTGCTGCTTTCCTGCTTCTTCTCCTCCTTAAAAATAGAGGCCATTTCTGCTCGAACCCACCATATTTTGCAATGACACCATTGATATTCAGTTATCTGTTGAATATCAGCACTATCCATATAGCCATTAGTGTTGACACTCGTTGACACCCGTTGACAAAATCCATTTGCCGATATTCGTTCATATCCTCACGTTGACACTTTTCCGGCATCTATCTATACTATTTATTCTTTATAAAAAGAAAAAGTATTGATATAGAGAGGGTTCTAAAATTCACGAAAGAGGTTTAAGGGCGGTGTCAACAGTCACCTGAATCAACGCCTGAATATATGCCTCCCCTGAAAAAAAACAGTGTTTTTTTGTGGCTCAGCCTCACTAACTGCCTTTTCTTGGATGAATGTTTGTCTGACCTTATGCAATGGGTATCACAAAATCCCACAAAGTCACCCAAAATCCCACTTAGCCGACCGGATGAGCTATTGCCGTGCTGTGCCTTTCTTCGTAACTTTACCGCATAAAACAACTGATTATGACCCATTTGAAGAACACACCGATAGTTTCTGACCGGAACTACACCATCAGGGAAGCCTGCCTTTTCCTCGGGATTCACCGATGCACCATCTACGACTACATCCACCATACCGAGCGACCTTTGCCTTTTATCCGAATCCATACCGATAAAAGGGGCATCCTCTTCCGGGGAAGCGACCTCATTGCCTACAAGGAAGCGGGTCTCCCGAGAAGAGGACGCAAGTTCAAGGACAGCCCTCGTGAATAGAAGGCTGCCTTAGAACTTGCTTGATTGCGGAACTTAGTTCCACTGGTTCCAGGGCAGACCTGCCAACACGGATTTGCCGTCCGCCTCAGCAAGCTGGCAAGCCAAGAGCCACGCATCGGTGCGGATGGCATCCATGTCGCTCACGGCTTGCCGGAAACGGGAAGGTGCCACGGCACCCGACTGAACCATCCACTCCGAAGCACAGGTCTCCGGCTCAATGGCTTCCACGAAGGACTCAATCTCCTTCACCAGACTACTGACCTTGCCGTCCTTCATTTCTGCCGTGAAGGTAAACGGCACACCGCTCAAGGTCTTCCGTTGGAAGTCAAAGAAGAGCCTGCCTTCCTTGTACTGAGCGGAAGCAGTCCAACCGAGTTGGGCTGCGATACTGAATATATTTCCATTCTTCATATCTCAGACTATACCTACTATTTGAGACCTGCCCAGTCCGTGACGGATAAGGCAGGTCATTTTGTTACTACTTCTTTCTCACACTCATTCACCCATTCTTGCAAGAAACTCCTGCAAACGGCTGTCACGCAACTTCTTCAGTGGCACCGGATGAAAGTTCTCCTGCTGCCGTACTTGCAGTTTGCCGAAGCCTTGTTTGGTCAAATCCAATTCGATGTCCGAAAGTTCATTCAAGGAAATATAGCCGTATTCATCCTCCATCAGTCCGATAACGATACCGAAGAGGATGGTGTCGTTTCCTTCCTTTTTACCTTCAAGAATGAACCACCGCACTCCACCGAGCGCAAAGATGGCACGGCAAATTGCTTCCTTTCCCTTGCCGTCCTGGGAATAGAGAGGAAAGCCTTTCAAGGCTTCCTCCAGCTGCGTTGTCATAAGTCTGCACATATCAATCCAAAATTATTTCGTCTTTATAAACATCTATTTCTGCACCGCTGCTGAACTGAATCACAAAGCCATGTTCAGAGAGCGCCACGATAGTTCCTCGGTGGTAGCCTCGCCAAGGGGTTATCAACTCACATTGTCTGCCGTATTCGGGAAAATCATATTCGTCCATAGTCCTGTCATTTAGAGGTTGGAAATTCGGGGTCAAAAATCAAGTCACACTCAATGAGCCGTTGATAGGCTTCTGCGGACAGCCGTGATGCCCATTCATTGCGGTCATCGTATCTTCCCTGCTGATAGTTGTGTGCCAGCTGCTTCATGAAGCCGAGGAAAACCTTGAACATCTGTTGTTGCAGGTAGCGGTGAGCCTTGGTCAGTTCCCTGCCAGTCTGGTCAGGTGAAGACATACTGCCATTCACAAACTTGGCGAACTCCTGGGCAAAAGCCTTGTCACGTTCGGAGATGGTTGCTTCGGATAATTCTAAATAGTCCATAACAAATATTTTTGATGTTTACGTTTCCGATTCTTTTCCCTCTTGTGAAGCCCTTTAGAGCTTCTCGGTCGGGAAAACCGTTTTACGTGCATCCCCTCACTGCGGACACCGGGGAGAATAAGGCAAGTGTGAGGACAGAGAACTTTACGGAATACCCAATTTGGTACAAATTGTGGAAGGCTGCCGGAAAGTTCTCCGTCCAAAAGCTTCAGCGGCACTTGATGTTTCTCCCGTCCGCAGTACCTTTGCACGTACAAAACGAGTTGGACCAAGAAGCTCCAACGGTTTTCAAGACTTTCCCGACTAGGTCTCCAAGGGAAAGAATTAGTTCTAACAGGTCATCTCAAATATATTCCTCAGAAAGTCCGCGTAACCCAGTATTCTGACCATCTTGAAGATGAGCTACCCGAAAATCGTTGCCGTTGTGAGAACCTACAAAGTGAAGCGAAGTGGAGCCCCTTGCAGGTTCTCTCTATGGCAACGTATTGGAATTTCCATTCGCAGCCAAAGCCAATCAGCCGAGCTTTGCTTGGTGTCACGGACACGGAGCAAAACGGATGGTACATCCTTCCCAAAAGGTAGTCACTTCCGGCATCGCATGAAATACGATAAGTCGGAAGTGGTGACCAACATCTGTGAGCTAACCGTATAAACCATTCGATGGCTCTACTTCCGCAAGCGTCAGCCTGCGTTCGGTAGAGCCATCGAGCAAGTCATCATTTGTAGATGTGTTTTCCAACCTCATTGACACTGTGAGAAACAACTGAGTGGAGCGAAGTGAAACCCTGCTGTTTCTCTCTGTGGCAATGGATTGAATCTTCCATTAGTAGCAAAAGCCCTATCAGCCGAGTTTTGCTTGGTGTCACCGACACGGAACAAACCGGATGGCATATTCTTCCCAAAAGGTCGTCACTTCCGGCATCGCATACAATACGATAGATCGGAAGTGGTGACCAACATCTGTGAGCCGGCCGTATAAACCATCTGATGGCTCTACCGAACGCAAGCGTCAGCCTGCGTTCGGTAGAGCCATCGAGCAAATCACAGTTTGAAGATTAGCTTTTCAACCTCATTGACATTGTGAGAAACAGCAGAGTGGAGCGTAGTGAAACCCTGCTGTTTCTCTCTGTGGCGATGGACTGAAACTTCCATTTGTAGCCAAAGCCTATCAGCCGAGCTTTGCTTGGTGTCACCGACACGGAGCAAACCGGATGGCATATCCTCCCCAAAAGGTCGTCACTTCTGGCAGCGCATACAATACGATAAGTTGGAAGTGGTGGCCAACATCTGTGAGCAAACCTCCAAAAATATTCGATGGTTCTACTTCTGCAAGCATCAGCCTGCGTTCTGTAGAGCCATTGAGCAAATTACTGTTTGAAGACCAGTTTCCCAATCTCACGGTAGCAATGGTTTAGAGTCAGTCCAAATGAAGCTTTGTTCAAAAATGGTTATTTTGGCAACAATCTTAAGCAAATAGACATTTTACGGAAATAAATCACGAAGAGATATTGGAAATATGGATTAGAATTAGTAGTTTTGAAGCATTTTACATACTGATATTATCAATAAATCATCAGAATATGGCAGAAAATCGCATAAAAGCCGTCCTTGCAGATAAGAAAAAAACATGTAGATGGCTTGCTCAAAAAATTGAAATGAGTGAGAATACAGTTTCTCGTTGGTGTTCTAATAAGATGCAGCCATCGCTTTCGCAACTTGATAAAGTAGCTGCAGCTTTGGATGTCGATATTCGCGAATTATTAAGACCTACAAAAGAAGCATTATGAGATACAGCTTTTCCGGACATGAGTCTTTTCATTGCAAATCATTGTGGCTGAAGAAAGGCTATGATTTCATTTGTAATCAAAAGCATTTTACAGATACTGATTCAGTCGTAGAGCTAGGAGTCGGTAAAAATATGGTATCAGCTATTAGATATTGGCTAAAAGCATTTTCATTGACAAATGAAGATGCTCTCACTGATTTGGCTGAATACATTTTTAATACACATACAGGTAGAGATCCTTTTTGTGAGGACATAGCTACCCTGTGGGTTTTGCATTATAATTTAATTAAATCTCAAGTTGCAAGTTTGTACCAGCTTGCATTTGTTGATTTTCAGCGTGAAAGAAAAGAGTTCGATAAATCACAACTCCAATCTTTTGTTAAAAGGAAATGCAATATACCAGAACAAAAGAATGTCTATAATGAAAACACAGTTTCAAAAGACATAAATGTGTTCCTTCAGAGTTATGTTGAACCCAATGATTTAAAGCAACTCGAACGATATTCGGCTATGCTTATTAACTTAGGGCTGATTCGAGAAATAGAAAAGGGAGAATATCGATTTCAGGAAATGGATGTCAATTCAATTCCCGATGTCGTAATCTTATATGCTTTATGCAATATGAAAGGTGAGGACAAGTTGCTCTCTTTTGATAAGATACAAGAGCTTAGCTTGATTTTTTGTGTTCCAATTGTGGCTTTCTTGGATAAAATAAGACATATTGCAGAACTTTACCCTGAGAATATAACCTACTCTGATAATAGCGGAATACGCAATATCTATTTCAAAGAGAAACAGGAAAGTCTTGATTTACTTGATATGTATTACAATCATGAAATATAATCCCTCAATCAACATAGAATATGGAATAGACAAAGATTTCCATTACATCGTTACGCCTAATGCTCAGGCCGTAACAGGAGAGCTTTTGTCGAGTTTCCATTCCGGAATACATTCTTTTTCTGTAATTGGCACCTATGGAACAGGTAAATCAAGCTACTTGATGGCTCTAGAAAGAGATTTATTCGAAAGTGCTCATTATCTTATACAAAATAGAAAAGTTTTTGGTGATAACATCAAAGGATTCGAATGTCTCAATATTTTAGGGGATTATAGCACCCTCTCAAAATTGTTGGCAGACAAGCTAAAATGTAATCAATCTGATGACACAAAAAACATTTTCATAGCTTTATCCGAGTATTGTGCCAAGCTGAAAAAGGAAAATAAATTCCTTTTCATCGTAGTAGATGAGTTTGGTAAAATATTAGAACATGCTGCTAAGAATAATCCCGAGAGAGAACTTTACTTCTTGCAAAAGTTGGCCGAGTTTGTAAATGTTCCTACTCGGAATATTATTCTTCTGACCACACTTCATCAAAATTTTAGTGCTTATGCTGGGAATTTGACCGAAAGTCAACGAAATGAATGGCTGAAGGTGAAGGGGCGATATAAAGAATTGGTATTCAGCGAACCTGTGGAACAACTTCTTTTTTTAGCAGCTGAGCAAATTTCTAACTCGGAATTGAAATATGATTCTGCGGATATCGTTGAGCTTTTAGCACTAGCCAAACGAACCAAATTCATATCCCCTCAACTCGACGGAAAGTCTATTAAGAAGTTGTTCCCATTAGATGCTTTCTCTGCTATGTGCATGACTAAAGCTATCCAAAGATACGGCCAAAATGAGAGAACTCTCTTTTCTTTCTTGATGTCAAAGGGAACTAATTCATTCAGTGAATTCGTTCCTCAGAAAAACGAAACTTATAACCTCGCAATGGTCTATGACTACTTGGTATATAACTTCTATTCATTTCTTTCTGAGGCTAATGCCGATTCAATGAATTGGACTTCCATGCGTGTAGCAATTGAACGTGTAGAAAGCGGTGTTATACATGCTGCTCACATCACCGATGCTTTGAAAATAGTCAAAAGCATCGGTCTGCTTACCTTATTTGGCAATTCTACCACATCTATTAGTAAGGAACTCTTGATAACTTACGCACAAAAAGCGTTGGCCATTAAGAATCCCGAAAAGATTATTGAGGTCTTGACTACTCAAAAGATTATTCGATTTGCATCCTACAAATCTTCCTATATCCTCTTTGAAGGTACTGACTTAAATTTGGAGGATGAGCTTTTCAATGCAGCAAACATTGTCCAAAAGCCTGCTGCTGAAATTAGTAATTTGAGTCCGTATCTCACGCAGAAAGCCATAGCTGTGTCTGAAGAGTACTACCGCAATGGCACACCCCGTTACTTCGAGTTCGTGGCTAAAAATGAGGCGGAACCAATGATGCCGCAAAATGATATTGATGGATATGTTCAACTCGTATTTCCTTTGGATGATCAAGGGATAGATTCCACATTGGCTATCTCTAAAGAGTCACCCTATGCTAACATATTTGTGGTATTTACTAATGTAGACAAGATTACAAAGCATCTTTATGAGATTGCTAAGCTCCAATACCTTATTGAAAATGTGGTATTGGAAGACCGGGTAGCCAAGAAAGAAATCGAAAACCAAATTAAGTATGAGAAGTCTTAACTGAATAGTGTTATCAACGATTCATTAGTATCAGATTCGCAAAGCTGCACTTGGATTTACAAAGGCGAGATTAAGAACGTAAGAAGTTTTAGAGACTTCAATAAGTTGCTGTCTGCTGTTTGTAAGGAAGTGTATTCTTCTACACCCATCCTGAGAAATGAGCTTTTCAATAAGCAGAAACTGAGCTCGGCTATTTCACTGGCTAGAGTCAAGCTTCTTGATGCTATGATGGAAAATAGTGATAAAGAAGACTTCGGCTTTGCAGAAACTACATGCCCACCTGAAAAGACCATCTATTATACGATCTTTAAGAGTACCGGCATTCATAGAATGTCGCAAGATGGCATTTATATTTTTGGGGAACCCCAAAATGATCTCATCAAGGATCTTTGGACTGTTTGCTGTGACTTCATCAGTTCAACGACTGATAAACCAAGAAAAATCAGCGAGCTGATTAAGATTCTGAAAGCACAACCATTCAAGCTCAAACAAGGTGTGATTGACTTTTGGATTCCTATATTCTTGTTTATTAAGCAACAAGACTTTGCTATCTATAATAGCACTGGAGCCTATGTCATGAATATTACTAAAGAGTTCTTTGAACTGCTACAAAAACATCCAGCTGAGTTCTCAATCAAAGCATTCAATGTCAGTGGCGTCAAGATAGAATTTTTCAAGAAGTATCGTCAATTCCTGCGTAAGGATGATGGTGCCGCTCTCAGTGCTTCATCCTTTATTGAGACCTTTAAGCCATTCTTGCAGTATTATAGAAGCCTCAATGAATACGCTAAAAATACTCGCAAGTTTGAGAATGTTTCAACAGCAAAGTTCCGTGATATATTGGCACAAGCCAAAGATCCAGAAAAGGCATTCTTTGAGGATTTGCCTGAAGCATTTGGTTATCAAGGTGAACAATTGACCAACAATCAAGAGTTCATAGAGCAATATCTTGGAAAGATTCAGACGGCTGTTCGAGAGTTGAATGTTTGTTACGACAATGCTATAAAACGTATAGAAAATCGAGTAAAAGAAGAGCTTTCCCTGGAAGGTTCGTATGAAGCGTACAAGCTGATTCTCGAAAATCGATACATGCATGTAAAGAAACATCTGCTCACAACAAAATGCCGTACATTCCTTGAACGCATATTAGCTCCTTCAGGTTCTCTAAAGGAGTTCTATGAGAAAATCTGTAATGTTGTTATTGATAAGCAACTTGTTCAGATGCGTGACAAAGAAGAAGAATCATTACTTGATAATCTGATATTCTTTTTCCATGAATTGGATCGTCATGTAGCCATATCTTCAATAGATGCAGGCTCTGATGAAGTTTTCAATTTTGAGATTGCATCAACATCTCATGGAATGGCACACTCTCAGACATATCGACTTCCTGAAAAGCAGAAAGCAAAAGCGAAAGAGATCGCAAAGTCCATTGAAGCGCTTCTGACAGGTGATAGTAACCTTGATGTATGCGTGTTACTTAAGATGTTAAACGAAAAATTAGCTAAATAATGGTTAGACATATCTTAGGCATATCTGGTGGCAAAGATAGTGCTGCCCTGGCAATATACATGAAGGATAAGTATCCGAATTTAAAAGTTGATTATTACAACTCAGATACTGGTTGCGAACTGGAAGAAACGGAGGTTTTAATCAATCGACTTGAATCTTATTTAGGCGGTATTACTCGCCTACGTGCAGCAGAAGGAAGTCCTGAGCCGACGCCTTTTGAACATTTTTTGAAGGCAAGTGGAAACTTCCTTCCTTCACCTCAAGCCAGATGGTGCACCCAAAAAATGAAACTTGCAGAAATGGAAAAATTTGTGGGTAACGAACCAACCATTTCGTATGTGGGGATTAGAGGAGACGAGGAGCGTGAAGGCTATGTCTCAACGAAACCTAACATTCAAGCAATTTTTCCTTTTAGGAAAAATATATGGAGTTTGGATGTTATCAATCAATTTTTGAGTCCAAAGAATGCAGATAAGGTTAGAGCAATCTATCAGCAAGTATGTCCCGAGAATTTGGTTGATTCTGTACTTTTGGTTTTAGATACTCCCTTAACGAGAGACTTTTATTATAGTAAGAAGCTCAATGCGCTCTTAGATATAGATGTTAAGGTTTTCAATAAGGCTGTATATGAATACTTGAAGACAACGGATCTTCCTGTCGGACAGTTGGATGAATTTCCATTGATTGACAACGATGATATCCTTGTAAAGGATGACATTTTCACCATTTTGGAAGATTCAGGAGTTGGTGTACCTGCATACTATAAGCCTGTCGAATTTGAAGTAGATGGTAGAAAAGGTACCTATAGTCGTAGCCGTTCTGGTTGTTACTTTTGTTTTTACCAACAAAAGATAGAATGGATATGGCTATATGAGCAGCACCCTAATTTATTCAAGAAAGCAATGGAATTTGAAAAGGATGGTTATACATGGAATCAACATGAAAGCCTTTCTGAACTCATAAAACCTGAGCGTATTCGTCAAATCAAACTTGATGCAATCAAAAAGCAAGAAGCAAAGAAGAAACAAGGTGATGGAACTTTGCTTGGTCAGTTAGATGACGATGAAGAGATCATGTGTGCAAACTGTTTCATTTAAAATTGATACATTATGCTTAAGTCGAATGTAGTATGGCCTGAAAGCCGGCGTTTTAAGTCGCGTTCAGAGTGGGAACCAATAGGTTTCTTCTCTGAAGCGTTATGTAACGCTACACAGTTTGATTTGTACTTGGGCTTCTTTTCTTCCTCTGCTATTAATGTACTAGCAGATAGCTTTGCTAGTTTCCTTTACCAAGGGGGAAAGATGAGAATGATTATAAACGATACTCTCTCTTCTGATGATAAGCACGTAATGATGGTTAGTGAATCAGACTCTAATATTCCATTTTTTGATTTGTCGAATTTGGAGTCATTGAGCTATACATTGTCAAACAGGGATAGACACTTCTTTGAATGTCTTGCGTGGTTGATAAAAAATGAGCGAATAGAAATAAAAATTGTTTCTCCCAAAGAGGGGCATGGTATATCTCATGCTAAATGTGGTCTTTTTAGCGATGGATTAAATAGAGTCGCTTTTGATGGCTCCTGCAATTTCTCGCGAACAGCTTTGATTGAAAACATAGAGAGCATTACTGCATTCTGCGACTGGGATGGTCAAGGTGATGTCTTTAAGATTAACGATATTCAAGATGAGTTCAATCGAACCTTCGGAGGCAACAATGATACTGTTACCTACTTGAGTTGCGATAAAGTAAAGACTGCAATTACTGCTACTTTTGCCGAAAAAGACATCAAAGAACTCATTGAGGATGAGAATATGCTAATTAGTAAATCTCTTGATAAAGAATTGCCATCAAGTATAAGTAAGTATTTAACTAAAGCCAAGGTAAGAGTCCTTGATATGATTGATAAAATTGTACAGACCAAACCAGCTACAGAAGATTCGAATGTGCCTAAGTTTCCATTTCAAGAGCCAAGAGAGTATCAAAAAAAAGCTTTTGAAAATTGGAAAAATAATAAACAGCAAGGCTTATTTGCTATGGCTACAGGTACCGGTAAGACATTGACCTCATTGAACTGCTTATTGAATATCTATAAGAAATATCATTTCTATAAGTCTATCATTTTAGTTCCCACAATTACTTTAGTGGATCAATGGGAGCAAGAGTGCAAGCGATTCAATTTCAATAACATAGTAAAAGTTAGTTCCAAAAATACTAAGTGGAAAGATGAGGTAGGTTCAATTAAGCTCAGAGAAGAAATAAATGATAATGCAAGCGTCTCGTATGTCATTATAGCCACTTACGCATCTTTTGCTCGAGAAGCAATCTTTAAAGAACTGATGTCTTTTAATAAGATTACCCAGAAACGCCTCCTGTTTATTGCTGATGAAGCACATAATATGGGAGCTGGTAGAATCTTGGATAGACTTAATGGTATCAAATTTTTGAGACGCATCGGTCTTTCTGCTACTCCAGAGAGACAATATGATGATGCCGGCAATAAAGCGGTGATGAATTTCTTTGGATGTGGAAAAAGTTATACTTTTGAATATTCAATGAGAGATGCTATTGAAAATGGCTTTCTTTGCAGATATTACTACTATCCTCATTTGGTAAGACTTACTGATGAGGAAATGTCTGAATATATGCATATTTCTACGCAACTTGCTAAATTCTACAGTAATGAACGTAAATGCTTTAATACAGATGATGATGTGGTAATGCGTCTGCTTCTTAAGCGTAAACGCATTATACACAAAGCTTCAAATAAGGATGCCATATTCAAAAGTATCTTAGAACAACGATACAAAGAAAAAGGTAATTTGAAATACACTTTAGTCTACGTGCCAGAAGGAGCCCGTCCTGATGATGAGCATTCGGATATGTATGACAAATGTGAAGGTGTTGAATCTGATGATTATTCTGAAAACCTAATTGATAAGTATTCTCAGATAATCTTAGATGTGAGTAACGAAACAACAGTAAAAAAGTTCGTTTCCGGTATCAAAGAGAGAGGTATTATACTTGATCAATTCGCTAAAGGCGAAATTGAAGTACTTACTTCTATGAAATGTTTGGATGAAGGTGTTGATGTACCACGTAGTGAAATGGCAATATTCTGTGCAAGCACTGGTAATCCAAGGCAATTTATACAGCGTCGAGGACGTATCTTAAGAAAACATCCTAATAAGCATATGGCTGTTATTCATGACTTAGTTATTGTTCCTGAGGTAAATTCAGAACAAGATAACTATGCGATGGAACGCAGCCTGCTCCAAAGTGAATTAAAACGAGTTCATGACTTCGCCATTCTTTCGGAAAATGCAGATTTTGCATATACTGAATTAGAAGACGTTACGTCATATTATAACCTTTCAATATTCTAAAGATGGCATACAAATCAAATCTTGACAAAATGCTCGAAGCAGTGCTTTTGGACGAGCAGTTAATGAAGTTTGGCAAGTATGAGGCTTATGAAGTCGGCAATATTTATCAAGCTTTAGAATCAGACAATTACGTCATTAACGTAGTTGCCCAAATTATAAAAAGATGTTCAGAAGACGACGCCAAAGAAAGCGAAATCTGGAGAGAAATTAATGACTATTTAAAAAGAAACGTATGATTATAAAGGAATTACGAATCAAGAATTTCCGAAGCTACTATGGCGATAACAATCGTTTTGTCTTTTCGGATGGGCTTACGCTTATTATCGGGGACAACGGTGATGGTAAGACAACTTTCTTTGAAGCGCTTCAATGGTTATTCAATACTACCGTGAATAAAGGTAGTATGGATCATGTTTCTGAAATGAGAAAATCAAAATTGGAAATTGGTGAATCAGATGAAGTCACTGTATCAATGCTTTTTGACCATGATGGGGAGAAGAGCGTTGAGAAATCGTTTACATTTGAACGCACTGGAGAAGATACATTCAAGGTTGGTACTCTTATGTATCGTGGTTTAGAGACTAATAATTCAGAGCGTGTTTCTGTCAATGGGAAAACATTAATTGATAGATGCTATGATGCTTTCATACAGCGTTTCAGCATGTTTAAGGGTGAATCAGAACTTAATGTTTTCGATAGCCCTACTGCACTGAAGGATTTGGTGGATAAATATTCGGGTATCCGTCAGTTTGATAAGCTTGAAGAGTTCTCTGCAGTATTTGCTCAAAAAGCAAATACTGCTTATCTCAAGCAGATTAAATCTGACGAAAAAGTATCTAAGGAAGCTAATTCTTTGGAACTTAAGATAAAGCATAAAGCAGACGAAATAAGTCAAACTAAGACAGACATAAAGGAAAAGACCCATTCACTTGAGTTATTCACTACAAAACTCTCACAATTAGAGCAAAGTCAAGAGACATCAGAACGATACAAAGATATTTCCAACCGCCTCAAGACGAAGCAGGAGAAAGCAACGAAGTTAAGAGCCCAAATAGGAATGGTTGATTATAATCATAGTTTGCTTGATAAATTGTGGATTCTTGGTGCATTTCCCCCAATTCTCAAAGAATTTCAACATAAATGTTCTGCTTTGAGCAAGGAAAAACGTCAACTCGAACGAGAATTTGATAAGCAACAAGCTGCTGCAAAAGCAAAACTTGATACTATCAAGGAATTACAGGGTGTGTTAATTAATGGCGCGACTGAGCTTCCATGGTATTTGCCAAATCAGGAAACTATGGAAGAGATGCTTCATGACCACATCTGTAAAGTATGTGGACGGCCAGCACCTGAAGATTCAGAGGCTTATAAATTCATGTTGCATAAACTTGAAGATTATAAGCGTCATGCTGAAGCCAAAATCAAAAAGGAAGCAGCAGAAAAAGAAATCGAAGAACAATCTCTTTTCAAAAAACGATACATAGACGAATTACATAGTCTGAGTATACAGCTAAGTGGAACAGAAGAGTCAAAAATATCAGCTATTGCAGGTAACATCAAAGATCGTATAGAACTCGTTGCAAGATTAACGAATGATCTCAATGCTATTAATGAGGAAATTCGTGATATAACAGACGAGAAGTCTAGATTGTTGATTCAGGCCGGCAATATTCCTGAGAGTGTTCTTGAAGCTCAGTTCAATGATATTCGTGGCTTATTCGACCAAAAAGAAAGAACCACGGTGAGACTTGCGCAATTGAATAGTGATCTACACAAGCTCAATGAGGAAATGAATGAATTACAAGTTATGCTCGACTCATTATCACCTTCAAGTTCACAAGTAAAGGCAATGAGAAATGTACATCGTACTCTTGATGAAATTTCGAAAGCTTTTTCTAAAGCGAAGAAGGAAAATCTAAGAAGATTCCTTAATGATATGCAAGATAAAGCAAACGAGTATCTTGAAGAGTTGAGTGCTAATGATTTTCATGGAGAAATCAGACTCATGCAAACAGCCGATGACTCAACAGAAATCAAATTGTATAGTTCAAACAATACAGAAATCAAGAAGCCTTCAGGCTCACAAAAAACGGTTATGTATATTTCCGTCTTATTTGCAATTTCAGATTTCACCAAACTAAAGAGAGATGAGGATTATCCTCTAATTTTTGATGCTGCAACGTCTTCTTTTGGCGATTCAAAAGAAAAAGAATTCTATAATGTCATTGATAAACTAAACAAACAGTGTATCATTGTCACTAAGGATTTTATTTCAGAGGGAAAAGTTCGTCAGAAAGACATCGAAGGTCTTACATGTTCTGTATATCGTATCCAAAAGGCTGAGGGATTTGACCAAAGAAATATGGCAACCATTCGTACAACAGTTGAAAACTTGAAATAATATGGAATCATTATATGAACTTTGGGGTAAAAGAAACCCTCAATGGGAAAAACGCTATCAAGATTCAATCTTAGAAGTGTTCTCAGATTATGGTAAAGGAGTAAATAAATATCAAGATGCACGTGGAAAAATATTCGGTGCTGGATATGAAATGTACATTTTGGCTTTCTTTATTGGTTTATATTATAACCAGACGAAGCCACTTACAGATGATAAGGCAAAATTGAAAACCTTAGGGCAAGCTATCATGTATTGGGGAAATATTGAGACCAGAACTGGTAGAACTGCTTATCCGCGTATTCGAGATTATATGTTTGCAGCATTGATTGCACGTACCGACATCGATTTTATTGCTCTTGAAAAAGGTGATATTACAGCAAGAAGCGTTGTTGACAAAATGATCGAAAAGATGGAACAATATGCTAACTTTGGATTTGATTATATTCAAGAAAAACTTGAGGATGATCCTAACTACTTCTTTAAAGAAACAGCTTTCCTCAATGTGTTTCAATCTTTCATCAACAAGACAGAGGAGGATGTTGACTCTGAAGGTCCAGAAGAACTATAAATTATATCATTACCCAGACGGAACAATACGTCTGGGTAATAATGTGACAACTTAATATAAATACGAATGGCTAATTTATTAGATGAAGTGACAGGACATGACAATGATATTGACCGTTACATCCATGTAATAGATAGTCAACATTTCAGAGTGCCAACTGAAGAAAGCTGTACGCGAGGAAAACTTGCAACTATTAGTCTATACTCTGAATCATATTTATCAAGAAGGCAGAACACTCAAACCATATATTCTATAAAAGGATGAAAAAAAGTGGCTGTAGAACCGGATATTAAATTGTAACCTGACAAAAAGAACATGATAAAACTCCGTTGCGTAGTAGAACGAATCACCTACCAGAATCCTGAAAACGGTTATTCAGTGATGAAAGTCAAGGTAAAAGGTTACAATGACCTCGTGACCTTGGTGGGCAATCTCTTGGAAGTGCCTGCCGGAAGCGTGCTGCTGTGCGATGGGGATTGGAAGGTGGACAAACGGTATGGCAGCCAGTTTGTATGCCAGTCGTGGAAAGAAGTCATGCCAGCCACGGTCTATGGCATTGAGAAATACTTGGGCAGTGGACTGGTGAAAGGCATCGGCCCGAAGTTCGCCCAACTCATCGTAAGGCAGTTCGGACTTGAAACCATCGAAGTCATTGAAAGCGACATTGAACGGCTCTATGAAGTGCCGGGCATCGGCAAGAAACGGGTGGAGAAAATCCGCGAGAACTGGGAGAAACAGAAAGACATCAAGAACGTGATGCTCTTCCTGCAAGGCTATGGAGTGAGTACCGCTTATGCAGCCAAAATCTACCGTCAGTACGGCAAGGAGAGCATCGACAAGGTGAAGGATAACCCTTACCGCCTGGCGGATGACATCTGGGGAATCGATTTCAAGACAGCGGACGGTATTGCCGGCAAGATGGGCTACGGGAAAAACGACATCCGGCGTTGCAAGAGTGGTATCATCTATACGCTGAACCGGCTTGCCAATGAGGGACACGTCTATGCCGAAGAAGAACAGCTGGTGAAATCCGCCTTGGAACTGCTCGAAGCGAACGAGGAGCCTATCCGTGAAGCCTTGGCGAACATGACACAAACGGAGGACTTGAAGATAGAGGACGAAGCCATCTATTTGCCACCGTTCTACTATGCCGAAGTGGGCACCACCAACCGCCTGCTCGCCCTGCTGCAACAGTCGGAAAAGGATTTGTTCGCCAAACCGTGCGACATGGCAGCCCTTTCCAAAGAGACAGGCATTGAATACGATGAGATGCAGATACAGGCCATCGAAGAAGCTGTCCGTTCCAAGGTCATGGTGCTGACCGGCGGTCCGGGTACGGGAAAGACCACAACAACGCAAGGTATTATTGCTGCCTTGAAACACATGGGACTGGAAATCCTGCTGGCCGCACCGACCGGACGTGCCGCCAAAAGGATGAGCGAGGCCACGGGCATGGAGGCGAAGACCATCCACCGCCTGTTGGAGTTCAATCCCCAAGACGGCTACAAGCGGAATGACGAAAACCCTTTGGAGGCAGATGCGTTGATAGTGGACGATTGTTCGATGATAGACATCATCCTGATGAACAATTTGCTGAAAGCCATACCCGCCACGATGCGTATGGTATTGGTAGGCTCTACATCGACCAGCTGCCCAGTGTGGGAGCGGGCAACGTGCTGCGCGACATTATTGAAAGCCGGAAAATTCCCGTCATCCGTCTGACCCGCATCTTCCGTCAGGCACAATCGAGCCGCATCGTGATGAGTGCCCATGCCATCAACCAAGGACGCTTTCCCGATACCAGCAACGGCAAGCAGACCGATTTCTTCTTTATTGAGCAGGGAGAACCTTGAACGGTGGCGGAGGAGATTGTGAATCTGGTGAAGAACCGCCTGCCCAAAGCCTACAGCCAAAAGGTGAGCAATATCCAAGTGCTCACACCCATGCAGAGAGGCGTTGTAGGTGCGGCCAATCTGAACATGGCCTTGCAGTCGGCTTTGAACACCTCACAGCTGGCATTGAACCGTGGCGGTTACTCGTTCCGTCAGGGAGACCGGGTGATGCAGTTGCGCAACAACTACGACAAGGATGTGTTCAACGGTGATTTGGACTATGTGGAGCAAGTGAATCTGGAAGAACGAACCTTATCCGTTAATTTTGAAGACCGTCTGGTGGAATACGACGTTTCCGAACTGGACGAGCTGACTTTAGCCTATGCCACCACCATCCACAAGTCACAAGGCTCGGAATATCCCATCGTGGTGATGCCAGTTCTTATGACACACTATGTAATGCTGCAGCGTAACCTGATTTATACGGGCATCACCCGTGCCAAGAAGATTTGCGTGCTCATCGGTACCAAAAAAGCGCTCTCTTTTGCCATCCACAACATGTCGGTGCTGAAACGGAACACGAAACTGAAGGAGCGTCTGAATCCGGAATTGGCAAAACCCATGGAGAAGAAGTTGAGCAAGATTTATCCGATGAATGAACCTGTTATGGAAGCAGCAGCCGAATCCAGCGAAAGCTACGTAAAGAAACAACCTACCATTAAAACGAAATAGAATGACAACTATGATGACCATTAATACTACCAATATGTGTTCTCACCTTCAAAAGAAGCTGTTTCAGCCAGAAGGTGCATATTATCCGATATGGAAAGCCATACAGGAGGATGAAGAAATCACTGCAGTAGTACGCAGTCGACAACTCCATATCTACCGCAACGGCAAGAAAATTTTGATTCTGGCAGGTAAGGCACAACCTAAAATTGTCAGAGAGGACAAACTCAACGAGCTGATTAAATGATAGTTCATCACGCTTTCTCTGATGTGTGGATAATATAATAACAAAACGGAGCAGACTGTAACAGCTTGCTCCGTTTTTACATGTTCTCACTTCGCCTTCGGCAACCGGATTTTCTTGTTTTTCTCCTCCCAGGCATCCACATAGTCGTTCAGTGCTTCGGAGATAACGTCCTTCAAAAGGATGCCCTCCACGAGGGAAATGTACTTCACCTTGCGGAGTAAATCCGGATTCACGATGAAAGTGGCTCGGATTTCCTGGGGCTTCTTGGCACTTTTGGCTGGCTCGCCTTTCTTGGGGCGACCCACATTCTCCCTGCGTTTGGCTTCCAGTTTGGACTTCATTTGTTCGGTAGCAGCCGTTTCGGTTGCTTCTTTCTTAGCAGATGCTTTTGCAGGTGCTGCCTTCGGACTTTCCTGCTTATCATCTTGAACTGCTGGCTGTTCAGTTTGTACTGCGGTTTGTTCAACAGCCTGTTCCTTAGGCTGTTCCTTTGCCAGTTCTGATTGATTGGCTTCACCCATGAAGCCATCCATCCATAAAGATAAATTCTTCTTACTCATATTGCTTACTTTATTACTTGTTTACTTGCTGATTTACTTACTATATTATCAATAACCTTTGTGATTAGTCATATAGTAATATAGTTTACCTATTTTCCTCCCGACTGATTATCTCATCGGTCAGTATGCGATAGTCCGCTGCGCCATTGCTTTTCGGGTCGTACTCAAAGATGGTCTGACCGGACAGCGGCATCTCGGCTATGGCGATATTCTCCCGGATTTTCGTCTGAAAGACCTTCTCTCCGTATCGCTTTTCTACCATGGAAATCACTTCCTTGTTCAACTTCCGATTATTGAACCGGGTGAAGAAGACACCGCCCAGTTCCAGTGTCGGGTTCACCCTGCGCTTCACTTCCCGGACTATATCGTCCAGCATGGTCAAGCCTTTCAAGGGCAAGGCTTCAGCGGTGAGCGGTATATAGAGTTTGTCCGCTGCCACCAGTGCATTGGTTGTCACGATACCGAGTGAGGGCGAACAGTCCATCAAGATGTAGTCATACTTCTCCTTCTGTTCATCGAGGTAGGATTTGAGGATGCCTTCCCTTGCCATCATGGTAGCCATGTCTATTTCGGCTCTTGCCAGGTCCAGCGATGCCGGAACGAGGTCCAGGTTTTCACGGATGGGAATGATGGGCAGTGGTTGGTCTTTGACCAGCGTATCATAGATGCTTGTTTCCGGGTCTTCGTTCTGCGTCAGCGTAAAGGTGAGGTTCTGCTGTGCATCCAGGTCAATGAGCAACACACGTCTTCCTTGCAGTGCGAGTGCTGCGCCTATACATGCAGTAGAGGTGGTCTTGCCGACTCCACCTTTCTGATTGCCGATGGCGATTGTCAAGTTATTTCCTTTCATTATCTTCAAAATTAAAAGTTTACTTTTCCATTTGTTTCTTTACTTACAAAAATACTTTATTACTTGCTGATTAGGCAGAAAGTTTACTCATTTATTCTGCGAAAAAATCACTTTTCTGATGATTTTATATCCTTGTTAATCAACCATTAAATAAACATCAAACAAATATCAAACAAACATCAAGAAGGTTTTTGTCCTGCTGAACAATCTTCCTTATATTTAAGAATTGGCAAGCAGAAAGAGCGCCTTAATTCAGCTTGAAATAATTTGTCAATACATTTCGTATAGTATGCTTTTAAACTCCGACCCACACCTCACGGCGGAAGTCGGAGCGGAACATATATAAGGAATCTACGCTGTCTGTTTGGCTGCGAGTATCTGATGGGCATGCGCATTGACCAGCTGGACAATCTGGTCATGGTGCGGAGTATTCGTATTGCACAGCCCACGGCTCTGTATCACTTTCCC
>OGOK01001130.1_pt1 | contig 19306 bp, 10 predicted proteins | sample 1552661 | NCBI WGS metagenome assembly OGOK01 (sample SAMEA2580172, study PRJEB22360) | human gut metagenome | biome: human gut; feature: human-associated habitat; material: faeces | place: Denmark | collected 2008/2010
GAGATCGAACCAGCGGTGTCCTTCCAGACACAATTCACGGCGGCGTTCCGCTTCTATGAATACCAACAGGGAATTCTGATCGAAATCCGCAGCTTTCAGGTCTGTATAAGTCCCCTCCCGGAATTTTTCAACCCTCAGTCGGTTCAGATACTTTACAGCCTCCCCTATCCCGTTCTCTTTATGGGCATAAGCTTCTGCCAGAATCAGATACATTTCTTCAGTCCGGATCACCCGGGTATAACCACTGCCGGCATCCGGTCTCATTACACTGCTGATGTTCGGGATATATCTGTTTTTGGCATAGATCAATTTGGGTTTTCCCCTTAAAGAATAAGTCTGCATAAAGTAATAACGTCTCACATCGTCCGGCTCATCTTCATACTCAGCCGCCAGTTTTTTATTGACACTGAAGGTTGAAATAAAATGATACCATCCCAAGGCAGGCACAATCTCACTTATTCCATTTACAAACAACACATTATCATTATCTTTCGCCAAATAATCCTTTCCCCACACCGTCGAAGCATTCCAGCTGCTGACAAAGTTATTATCCATACTGAGGCGGAGTCCTGCCTCATACAGGTTGAATATCGCCGGATTTTCCCGGATGACCTGTTCAGCACACACAATGGCAGAATCCCATTGCTGCATATAGAGATACACCCTGGCCAGCAAGGCACGGGCCGACAAAGCATCGAATTTCAGTTTGGCAGGCTTGGAAACCGGATTAGCCTCCATCAGCCGGACTCCTTCTTTCAAATCTCCGACAATCAGGTCGTATACCTCTTTAACGCTGTTCCGGGTATATGCCTTATCTTCTGCCGCCGTACTCAGATTCAGCGGAATACCGGGATCTGTGGCACAAGTTTCCGGATCATAAGGTTTGGCATACAGGTTGACCAGATAGAAATGGGAATACGCTCTCAAAGCATAAGCCTCTCCCTTGATATTCTGACGGGTACGTTCCACATTCACCTCATTCAGTTCCATCCCGGCAGCCTGATCGATATTTTCCAATACCACATTGGCATAAAAGACACTTTGGTAGAATTTCTCGAAAGCGATATCCCCCCCGGGCATAGTTGTCTCGATATCTTTATTCCACATATAGGCAGCCACATACACATCTCCATAATCGTCCCCCTCCATAGAGTGGTCGGAAGCAATCAGATCCACATCGTCCGAAAGGATATCCAGGTAAGGAACCACCTGTTCTGTCAGATACCCGTAGTTCAGCAACTGATCGTAATCGTCTGTCGTATTGGGTTTCAATTTATTTTGGGGCACCTCTTCCAGGTAAGACTCACAACTGCCGGAAAAAATCCCTCCCAATACGACCAGCATATATAATAATCTCTTTTTCATATCTTTTGTGTATTAAAAGTTTACATTCAATCCCAAGGTAAAACTACGGGGTAAAGGCAGTGAACCGTAAGCCGTCGTTGTATAATTAATGGTCTCCGGATCATATCCTTTCATCCGTTTATCCGCCCAGACAAACAGATTTTGAGCCTGGAACTTCAGGGATATACCTCCCAGTTGACGGTCGCCCAGAACAATCTTCTGTACCAACCGGCCGGGAAGCCTGTATTCCAGCATCACATTCCGCAGACGTAAGTAGTCTCCGGGCACTACAGTTTTCTGACTCTTATTGAATATCACTTTGGTGTAATGGCTGTCTCCGCCGGCATGTCCGGACAGGACCGGAATAATCTTCGTTGCTTCATCTCCCGGTTTTCTCCATCTGTCCATGATTTTCCGGTTGGCATTCTGGTCTGCCTCCGGTAAAGAATTATAGGCAAATTCCGGTAGACGGACCTTATTTTTCAGACCGAACGAAAACAGGAAAGACAGGGAAAAATCTTTATACCGGATGACGTTATTGAATCCGCCCGACAATATCGGATCCCGGGTACCTTCGTATTTCAGGTTATAGATATTGTTGTAAACAGCCTCTTCGATCTCCGGATCGTCTTCGCTCAGGATATTGTTGTTTTCATCGTAGAACAAGGGTATACCGTTTTCATCCAGACGGGCAAAACGATACGAAAACATACCGTTTACAGGTTTGCCCAGAAAGACTTCACCCGGGGTATAGATACTCTTTACCAGACTTTCGGCCTGAGGGGTTATATTAGATTTTACGACCTTATTTTTTACATACCCCAGATTGACGGACGACAACCACGAAAATTGCTTTTTCCGGATAATATACCCCGATACGGACACATCTACTCCCTGGTTTTTCACATCCGCATAATTGACAAATTTATTGAGAAAACCCGTTACAGAAGAGACGTTCTTGGATGCAATCAGGTCTTTGCTATAATCCCGGTAGTAGTCCACATCCAGGGTCAGACGGTTATCGAACATGCCCAGTTCAAAACCGATATTGACCGAGGAAGTGGTTTCCCATTTCAGTTCCGGATTCGGGGCTTGTATAATTTCCATCTGCAACAATTGATTGACTTCGTTCGGAGGTAAAGCAGAAGCAACAATCTGCGGCGTACTCTCCTCCACGATATTTCCCCTTAAACCATAAGAAGCCCGGACGGCCAGGTTATTGACCAGTTCCGATCCCGACAGAAAATGCTCATTGCTGATGATCCATTTCCCGGAAACCGACCACAAAGGCAGATAACGGTACTTCGGATTAGAACCGAACAGATTCGAACCATCGAAACGGATATTCCCGTTGATCACATACCGGTCTTTATACATGGCCGACAGAACGGCGTAATAAGATATATAAGAACGTTCGGGTATATTCCGGGTCATTTTATTTCTGGCCAGATGACCGGTATTCTCTCCCAATGCAGGTTCGTAAAAAATATTGCCCCGGTCGTGCATATATCCCGAACCATTGCTGGTCAACCCCTTATACAGGGTGGTCCTGAACTCCTGTCCGAGCATGGCGTCGATAGAAAAATCTTCTGCCAGGTTTCCCTTATACTCCAGGCTGTTCCGGATCAGGGACGTTCTCTGTTCATAATTCGTTTCATTGTACACTCCTCCGAAAGGCAAAGAGGTCTTATCATATTCTTCCTGGGTATAGTCCCCGAAATCATACCCTCTGATTTCCGCCGCATAGGCACTTTTTTCCTTAGCGTAATCCGAACTGGAGGAATGCGAGGAGGCATAACTGAACAAACCGTTGTATTTTAATCCCTTATAAAGATTTACCGTCAGATTCAGGATCCCTTTCAGGTCGGTCTGGGAAGATTCCCGATGGGTATTTTCCTGTTCGTTCAGTATATTATAGAGGTAATATCCTCCGAATGTCTTTTTATAAAAGAAGTAATCGCCGTTTTCATCATATACCGGAATCGTCCGTGAAGTCCGTACTGCATACTCGAACGGGTCGGCACTGGCATGGAAAGTTTCCCGGTCACGGCGCCCTGCCTGTAAAGTGGCAGACAGGCGTACTCCCCGGAACAGTTCTGCATTCAATTTGGCCAGTCCGTTGAAATTCTTATAATCCGTCTGTTTGTCGGCCCCTTGCTCCCCGTCATAACTCAGGGAAATGTAATAATCCGCTTTCTCCGAACCGCCGGAAACACTCAGGTTATGGGTCTGGGTATATGCATTCCGGTACAATAGTTTAAACCAGTCGGTATTCCGGGTTTCCGTCTTTTTCACTTCTTCCCTGAATTGTTGCAGGGTAAGGTTACCCAAGGCATACTGGCTCATCAGTCCTTCCATTCCTACCCCTCCGTTGATATACAAACCATCGTCATAGCATTGTTGGGTCAGTTCCACTCTTTCCCGGGAGTCCATCAGGTCAAAATCCCGGTAAGCAGGACGCAGGCTGACAGCTGAAGTGTGTTGATAAGAGATATTGAATCCGTTCCGCTTTCCTTTCTTTGTCGTCACCACGATCACCCCATTGGCTGCCCTCGTCCCGTAAATCGCCGTTGCCGAAGCATCTTTCAGAACTGTGATACTCTCTATGTCGTTGGGACTCACTCCTCCGATAGCGGAGTTGAACATATTCATGACATCCGGGCTATTCAGCTCTGCGACTGTTATAGGCACGGAATTTTCCAGCATCACTCCGTCCAACACCCAGAGCGGATCGGCGTTACCGGCTATCGTTGCCGTTCCCCTGACCCGTATTTTGGGGGCAGCGCCGGGAGCTGCAGAAGTATTCACTACCGACAGGCCTGCCAATTGTCCCTGTAGCATATCTTCGATACTGGAAGCCCCTACCATATTCAGGTCTTCTGTTTTGATAGTCGAAACAGCACTGGTCAACTGCCTTTTCTCGATCTGCTGGTAACCGGTCACAACCACTTCTCCAATCTCTGTAACAGCATCTTTCAGAACTATATTCAACATTTCTTCTCCACGATACGGTATCTCACGCGTTTCCATTCCTACAAACGAAAATACCAGTACCAAATCGGGCAGATCCGCAACCTCCATCCGGAATTTTCCGGCATTATCCGTAGACACCCCGACCGTAGACCCCTGAATCACCACCGAAACGCCGGGCAAGGGTATTCCTTTCGTATCCTTTACCGTTCCCTGTATGACAATTTTCGGATTTTGCTGTTGTTTTACCGGACGGATGACAATCGTTTTATTCAAAAATTCATAGGAATAATCATCCTGCAAAACTTCCTTCAACAACTTACTCACCTCCATTTTACTGTCTGTCAGTTTAATTTTACGGGCAACATCCAGTTCATCGTCGCTATAGAAGATATCATATTTCAACTGTCTGTTGATGGCCGTAAAGATATCTTCCATTGTCAGTTCGTTCAGGTTCAGAGTAACAGTCCCTCTCTGGCCATAAACCGAAGCACTCACCTGAAATATGCCCAGAAAAAAGAAAAAAGTAATCAATTTCATAAGCAACAACCATTTTTTTATTTTACCTGAACGGCAAAAACAATTCAAATCCTCATTTTTTTTCATAAATTTGTAGATTGAAGTTAATAATGGCCTGTAAATCAGTCTGGCTCAAGGATCGGTTTACAGACGTTATCGATTATCGGGGATGAGAGTCGCGACCTCTTATCCCTTTTAAATTTTACTCACAACGATTTGCTTTCCTTCTACTTTAAAACGGATACCGGTAGTCATTTCCAGAAAACGCAACACCTCGGTGACCGGGCTATGCTTGTTGATGGAACCCGTAAAACGCATTTGTTTTACCTCTTCGTCCTGATAAACCATCGTAAAATCGTACCAGCGTTCTAATTTTTTGACAATCTCTTCGAAAGTGTAAGCCTTGAAATAAAACTTTCCATCGACCCAGGAAGTATATAAACCCGCATCGACCGAAGCCACTTTCCTTTGGCCGGAACAGCGGTCTACGGTATATTGTTCCGAAGGCTTTAAAACAACCGTACGGCCTTGTTCCGCAATCCTGACACTTCCTTCCACCAGAGTGGTTTGCCAATAGTTGTCTTCGCGGTAAGTACTCACATTGAAACTGGTTCCCAACACCGTAATTTCTCCATTCTCAGTCGATACCTGAAAAGGAGCGGTTGTATCTCTGCACACTTTAAAAAAAGCTTCTCCGCAAAGCTGTACTTCCCGCTTACCGGCAGCAAACCGGACCGGGAAACGAATCGTCGTTTCGGAATTCAGCCATACCTGTGAACCGTCGGGCAGCCTCACCATATATTCACCCCCTTTCGGTACGATCAGCGTATTATACGCTGTAATCGTGGAATCTTCCGTACTCCCGGTTTCATATTTCAGCTCTCCCCCTGACGTATCGTTGGTAATCTTTACCCCTAATTCCTCGATATCCCGAATTTCTGTCTGAGTTCCCAGGATAATTCTTTCCCCACTCGCCAATATCAATTCTGCTTTCGAAACGCCCGGTAGAATAACATCCGTCAATTCTCCCGTAACCGGAAGTGCGGACTCCCTGTTATACGTTACCCACCCCCAGACAGAAAAAAATAAAACAGTCACAGCCGCAGCATATCTGCACCAGCCGGGTACGCGCCATCCACCGGCCGTCTGTTTCTCCACCCTCCGCCAGGCCCGGTCGATATCGTACTTCTGCTTCTCCGCAGCTTTCATACTCCTGCGGGAGACCATCATTACATCCAGCATCTGCTTCAGCTGCGGATCATCGTATCCGACCGCTTCTTCCTCCTCTTTTTTATCTCTTCTCCATAAACCAGAAAGCCGTTGCCATAAATCTTCTGAAAATGGTACACTCATGACCTTTATATCTTTAATTTTATATAAAGGCAACTAAGTTTAAAAACGGGTGAGTGAAAAAGAAAAAAAGTTACTTCATCTCTTTATAAGTTGCACAAGCAATCAGTAACAACAGGTTCGAATTTTTAAATACAGCGATTTTTTCCCGGATTTCACGATAAGCTTTGGAGATATGTGATTTCACCGTATTCACCGATATGCGGAGCTCCTCGGCTATCTCCAGGTATTTTTTTCCTTCCAGACAACTTTTCATAAACACAATACGGCATTGCTGGGGTAAAGATTGAAGGATATGCTGAATTTGTTCCAACTGGGTCTGTTCTTCTTCGGAATAACCGGATTTCAACAGATCGTCCCAATATTCGGACAGTAAACGGGAATGAGTCCGTTCGACAAGTTGATGTTTCAAAATATTCAATACCCGGTGTTTGACGGCAGAAAAAAGATACCCCCGGAAGGATTCCTGCAAACGGATCGTTTCCCGGTTGTTCCAGATATAGATAAATACATCCTGTACCGCATCCTCGGTTTCACTCTTTTCGTCCAGATAAGTCCAGGCATAATGGCACAAGTCTGTATAATACTTTTGAAACAACTGCTCAAAAGCACTCCGGTCATCCTTTCTGACCGCCCCAAAAAGTTGTAAATCTGGATCTATATTTCCGAAATCGTTCATCGGGGACAAATATAAAAAGAGGGTGTCCAAAAAGTATTTGGCACCCTCGATTTATTCGTATCCCTATTGGAGACTGAAATCAAATATCCGATTCTACAAGGGGGTATTTTGCCTTTTTGGACACCCTCTTTTATGACAAAAGGCTTCCCGCAATCTGTCAATCGGCGATCAATTTACGGTAACGCACCCGCTTGGGCTGGATATCGCCAAGCTGTGCACGTTTGTGTTCCTCGTATTCAGAATACGATCCTTCGTAAAAGACCACATTAGAATCTCCCTCGAAAGAAAGGATATGGGTACAGATACGATCCAGAAACCAACGGTCGTGTGAGACGACAACAGCACAACCGGCAAAATTTTCCAAGCCTTCCTCGAGAGCCCGGAGGGTATTCACATCTATATCGTTAGTCGGCTCGTCGAGCAACAACACATTGGCATCGGCTTTCAGGGTAAGGGCCAGATGAAGGCGGTTTCTCTCCCCTCCGGACAACACTCCGCATTGCTTTTCCTGATCGGCTCCGGAAAAATTAAACCGGGAAAGATAAGCACGTGCATTAATCTCTCTTCCTCCGACCCGTATCGATTCCTGACCGCCTGAGATCACCTGATAAACCGTCTTTTTCGGGTCTATATCCTTGTGCGTCTGATCAGCGTATCCTATCCGCACGGTTTGCCCCACTTCAAATGTTCCTTTATCGATACTTTCCATCCCCAGTATCATTTTAAAGAGAGTTGTTTTTCCAGCCCCATTGGGACCGATAACTCCAACGATACCATTGGGAGGAAGGGTGAAATTCAGATCATCGAACAGCAACTTGGAGCCGAAAGCTTTCGCCACATGTTGTGCTTCTATCACTTTATTTCCTAAGCGGGGACCGTTCGGAATAAAAATTTCCAACTTGGTTTCCCGTTCTTTCTGATCTTCATTCAATAATGTCTCATAGGATTTCAACCGGGCTTTCCCCTTAGCCTGTCGGGCCTTTGGGGCCATATTGATCCATTCCAATTCATGTTCCAGTGTCTTGCGGCGTTTACTGGCCTGTTTTTCTTCCAGCGCCATTCGTTGGGTCTTTTGTTCCAACCAGGACGAATAGTTACCCTTCCATGGAATTCCTTCTCCCCGGTCAAGTTCCAGTATCCAGCCGGCCACATGATCCAGGAAATAACGGTCGTGAGTAATACAGATTACCGTTCCGGCATACTGTTGCAAATGCTGTTCCAACCAATCGATCGATTCGGCATCCAAATGGTTGGTAGGCTCATCCAATAGCAATACGTCCGGTTGTTGAAGCAGCAAGCGGCACAAGGCAACCCGGCGCCGCTCTCCACCGGAAAGCGTATCCACCACCTGATCCTCGGGGGGACACCTCAGCGCATCCATGGCCCGCTCCAAACGACTGTCCAGATTCCAGGCATCCGTAGCGTCTATCTTATCCTGCAATTCTGCCTGACGATTGATAAGAGCATTCAATTTATCCGGATTTTCCAACACTTCCGGATCTCCGAACTTTTGATTGACCTCCTCAAATTCCTTCAAAGCGTCCACAATATCCTGTACCCCCTCCTGCACAATCTCCTTAACAGTTTTGCCGGATTCCAGCTTCGGATCTTGCTCCAGATACCCTACGGAATATCCCGGAGAAAAAACCACTTCACCCTGATAATCTTTCTCGATACCGGCAATAATTTTCAACAAAGTAGATTTTCCCGAACCGTTCAAACCGATAATACCGATTTTCGCTCCATAGAAAAAAGATAAATATATATTCTTCAACACTTGTTTTTGAGGAGGAAATGTCTTGCTGACCCCCACCATTGAAAAAATAATTTTTTTATCATCCGCCATAATTCATGTAATCTTAATTGTTTTCTGCCCAATCTCCGGCATCAGGTACAAAGATACAATTAAAACGGCGAATTAAATAGGTTTATAAAGTCTGTAAAGAAATTATAAACCTATATAGTCCGACACCCCTGTTCCTCTGGTTTATCTTGCCAGTAAAGGTTCTATTTTTTCCCTATCCGAGGGACGGGGAGCAAAAGCATTGATGATCCTGAAATTTTCATCGATCAACAAAAAACGGGGAATGGAAGTAATGTCCCAGGCATCGCCTACCACATAAGGATCGGCCAAAACTTCCTGAATATGAGCCGGCATACCGTCTTTCTTCAATTTCTTGACCCAAAGCTTTTCATTCTGGTCGATCGAAATACCGATAAACCGGATATCCGGATACTTTTCACTCAGTTTCTCGAACTCGGGTAATTGGAACAAACAAGGCAGACACCAGGTAGCCCAAAAGTCGACATACAACACCTTTCCCTTAAAATCGCTCAGCCGCATTTCTTTCCCGTCGATATCCTTAAAAGGAATATCCGGAGCCGGCCGGCCTTCCATCAATTTTGCCCGTTCTTGCAATTTTGCCTGAAAAGAATTACGTAACTCTTTATTCCGGATCTGACGGGAAAAATCGGTATACATCCGATAATCCTTAAGCATCAAGCCCTGATCCAACAATTCTGCATTTTTTAAAACCGTTATCCATTCCATAAAAGCCTGAGAATGAGAAAACTGAAACACCTGGATATCGTAACACTCCCGCAATATATTCCGCACCTCGGAAATTTCGAGATACCGATCGGAAGCACAGATCTTCTTTAATAAAGGTTCGGCAAGTCCTGCAACTTTCCGGTAAAAAGCCTGTTTCTTTTCCAGTTTCACCTCAGGAGCATCATCGTAGTTACTCAATTGCCCCACAGAAAAATAATCCAGATAAGTCGCCAGCCGATAAGCGTCCAGCCGGATTTGTTCCAATTCCCGAAATTCCGGAGTCACTGCGGTCAAATGGGCTAAGGCGTCCAGGCTGGCATCTACAATACTATCCACCTTATAGCGGTAAACCTCGAAACTCACTTTTTCTTTCGGAAGTCCGAACATATCCAATTCTTGTCCTATTTTGGCAATATCCCAACCATCCAGTTTCGCACTGTTGCGCAAATAGTTATTGGCTTCTATTCCTTTACCGTTAAAAGTGGTTTTCGTAGTATTCCGGTTGAAAATAATCTCCAGATCATCGCCCGGAGTCAAATACAAGGTATTATGTCCCACTTTATAATAGGCCGGTTGTTTTAATTTCAATTTTAAATCGAAACGGCCGTTGGAATCGAGTATAATTTCTATCGTCCTATCATGATAGACTTCTGCTGCGATCCCATCACTATTCATCGATACCCGGTCCAATCCGAATTGTTTCAGCGAACCGGATATCTTCACTACTCCGGCCTTTGCCGATAAAGAACAAGAAACCAGTAACAGTATAAGTAATTTTATGATTTTCATAGAATAAATATTAAATTATTCAACAGCCCTCCAGCTCATTTTTTTGATTTTCATAAGCCCTTCCCAACATGATTTTTCGTCCGCCTCGAGTTCTACCTTATCCGGATTCACTCCCTGGATATATTTTTGCAGTTTTCCTCCGGTTGTCGCATTGTAAGTCGCCACATACAGCGGATTCGCATTCGGTTCGATCGCAGTATCACAATACAGCATCGTAATCGGATCACCCATATCGAAAGTGTAATGCCGTTCATTGCCTTTATTGTAATCGTAAGCATGCAAAGTTGCACCTACGGCATAATACACCACTGTTCTCCGGGAAGAAAAGGCATAAAAATCGGCCTTATCGAAATCTACAGCCCCCGCACCGATCGTATAACAATTCAATTTCGTCGGTCCGGAACCGACTGCCCGGAATTTATAGAGATAATAGGCCCCGGCCGGATCTTTCAGGATAGCGAACGAATTACCGTTAGAGCTCCCGACATCCAGGGTATTTTCCCCATAAACCAGAGTCCGTCCCGTCGTTCCCTGGTTCCAGGGGAACGGATCTCCTGCCTGATCTTCCAGCAAATCGGAAACAGCGATACTGTTCTTCACTGTCAGAAAACGTCGATTCTCCACATCAAACCATAAAAAACCACCCGAATAGCTATTCAATGTATAGAACAGATAAGGAAAAGCTTTATAGTAGGTATTCTGATCCGAAGTCAGACAATTCACCGGATTATTATAATAATCCCCTCCCATCAATAACGTACTGGCATTGAAAATATATCCGTTATTACATACGACTGTGCGATAGTAGCTAGACCCGCCGTTCTTACCAGCCTTATCTTTCACCCGCGGAATAATATCTACCGGTACGAATTCCGTGTCGAACGTCCGATCCATAAACAATAATTTACCGAACACATCACTTTCCGAACCGGCAAAAGTTTTACGATCCATGGAATAAGCCTGGGACCCGGTCAATACCCATAACTTGATATAGTTACTGTTTCCTGCCGCTCCTGTATGGATAATATCCACCGGATTTTTCAGGACCGGCAGCCCGCTGTTTTTCAATAATTCTTTGTATAAAACCGTATCTTTCACCATCGACAACATCTGCACATCTGCCTCTCCCTGAGCATTTTCACCGATCAGCAAGATACCTTTCGAATAAGCGGTTCCTACTTTCAATGTAGAAGTAGCCACCGTCACGACACCGGTTTGCCGGTCAGTCACCCTGAAATACAATACATAATCATTACGCGGTGCTAATTCAACCCGATAGTTCAATATCCGTTCCGTACCGATCAACTCTGTCGAATTATAAGCCACGTTAGCCCTCCATTCATAAGCAAAACGGGTGGTATCCCCGATATTTCCTTCCGTTACCGTCACCGTAGGATCGATTTCCAGCACACTTTCCCGGTAAACCGTTTCATAAACCGACTCCAACCCCTCTATGTTCACCTCACAAATGTCGTGATAATCGTACGAGCCTTTGTCATCATAGCATGCCGTCAACCCTAATGTGAATACAATAATATATACTAATCTTTTCATAATTATTTCTGTTTAATCGTAATAACCCTCTTCCGGTACCCAGGGTACACCTACTTTCGATAACCAGGGACAACCGCTGAACCACATCAAACGCCCATCCTCTTCCAAAACCGGTTTTTTGTCATTGTAGCATTGGATCAGATAGGTGGACATAGATTTATATATCAGCATTTGCAATGCACTCGGCATAGTTTCATTACTCATAAAATCATTATACGTCAAATTAAAACGCTCACAAATCAATTCCAGTTTTTTCCGGCTGAAAGCGCCCCAATTTCCGGATTCATACCCTCCATTATAGGGAGAAACGGCAGTACCGACCCAAACTTTAGGCTCTACCATAAAATCAGCAATACGCAAGGTATGTAATGAAGCATCGAAATGCTCATACACCGGCCCGGTCCGGTGTGAACCGATCAAGGCATCCCATTCCGGGAAAGCCAGAGAAAAATATTCGTTAGCCACCAATCTCAAGCCCAATCTCTGTTCTTTTTCCTGCAAGATATCGGTACGTATCAGGCGGACTTCCACCTCAGCGGCAGACTCTCCGGCCTTGATCACACCTTCACGGTTCAAGGGCAGATAACCCACATTTTCCGTCAGATCGGTACTATCGGGATTGACTTCCACCAGAAAAATCCGGTCATACGTTTTCACCGGCCCGGTAGCCATCACCTTCACCGACAGCGTTGCGGTATCTCCCGGCAAACTGATAAAATTGACATTCGTATAAGGTTGGTAAGGCCAAGTTTTTTCACTGCCCCAGGAATCTCCCCATTGTACGGCAAAATAAACTCCTTCCAATCCTTCATAATCCATCAGGTCCTTTTCACAACCCGACAACATCAAAGGTAAAATCCATATATAATATAAAATTCTTTTCATAATCATTCATTTGAAATATCTGTACTACTGATTCGTTGATCGGTTTCGCTTTCCGGAAGCGGAACGACATACTTGGTCAGTTCTACGTTCTTCGTTCCTGTAGCCTGATTTCCATCGGGGATATTTACCATTTCCTGGCGTTTATAGAAAAAGAACAGTTGCCCCTCACCCAACATTTCTTTTTTATATTCATTCGCCAGAATATTGATCCGGTTGTCTTCCGTCAGGGCAAGGCTGTTACAGTTTCTGGCATTACGGAAAGTGTTCAGGTAAACGGAAGCTTCGCCCAGCTTACAACATTCAACCGCAATCAGATACATTTCGCTCATCCGGATCAGAGGAATCATATATTGCCGACTGGCCGTCACATTATCCTGCTTTTCGAATTTACGATGATAGAGTACCGAAGTTCCGTTTTTATTATAAGTAGACCAAACCGAATAACGGTAATCATTCTCATTATCGTATAAATCATCTCTCCGGGCAGTACCGGCTAAGGTGAGAATACTGGTCGACTCGAGTGTCGGAGCAAACAAATCCTCATGTAATTTTTCCCGGGAAGAATGATAGGTGCCGAACAATACTTCGGAATAAAATACCCGGTCGGGATTCGATGAAGTAGCTTCACTATTCGTTACAAAAGGGAAAAATTCCGCCCCTTCAGCCTGTCCTTCGGCAATTACTTCTTTGGCCGTAATAGCAGCCTTTTCTTTATCCCCTCCCCAAAGCTGAACCCGGGCCATCAGGCCCTTTGCTGCAAAATAATTCATCCGGAAACGCCGGTAATTCAAATCTGTATCGGAAAATTCCTCTTCCACAAAATAAGGATCCGTATCTTTCAGCAAACCGACAGCATTTTTCAGATCGTCGAGAATCAATCCGATGACTTCCGATCCGGACAGTAAAGGAGTAACCGTCTGATCCGAATTCGTCTGATAAGGAATACTTTCTTTATCCAATTCGGAGGTCAGGGGACCGAACAGACGCAACATATCAAAATGAAGCATAGCCCTTAAAGCCAAAGCCTCCCCTTTGATCGACCCCTTCCAGACAGGCGAAAGTCCGGCTTTATTTTCATCACATTTTTCGATAATCGTATTGCAACAGGCAATCACCGCATAGCATTTCTGCCACATGTTATCGAACAGGGCCTTCTCATCGTTTCCGGTATAAACCAAACCTCCATAGTTATAGAAAGCATGCGACGAAGAAGCAACACTGTAATACTGTCCCATCACATCCAAAGCACCGGCAGTCAGGTTTCGGCCATACAATTCATTCGTATTCAATTCAATATACACCCCGTTCAATGCCTTCACAAATCCCTCCCGGTCATTGAAAAGCATCTCCTCCGACAAACGATCCGAAGGCGTCACATTCAGCCATGACTCACAGGAATAGAAGGATAGCAGAAGTAAAGCCAGACCGTATTTGATGATGAAATTCAACTTTTTCATTTTCATTCGTTTTAATTTAAAATCTTAATCCCAAAGACATGGATACCGAACGGGCAAAGGGATAATCGATACCCCGTTCATTTTTCACGGTTGAAATCCGGAAAATATCGTTCATATAAGCTCTTACCGTCAATGATGAAGCGCCGACCGATTTCAGCCATTTTCCCTGGCTCTCGTACCCCACCGATATAGACTCTCCTGAAAAGACGTTGTTGTCGGCGACAAACCGGGAAGACATCGGCGTATCGGCTGTCGTTGAAATCGCCCGGAATTTAGCATTATCGCCCGGTTCTTTCCAACGATCGTACAAAGCCCGCTTATCCTGATTATAGTGGACATCACTGAACGAAATATTTTCTACCTTATTGTACAAGGTCTCCATAAAGATCTGCCCACCCAACCGGTAACGGAAATTGGCAGAAGCCGAAAAACCTTTATAGTAAAAAGACATGCCGACAACCCCTTCCAGTTTCGGATCACTATTTCCTACGACCACCTCATCCTCGGCATTATAAGCAAAACTCTGGGTACCGTCTTTATGCAAAAAGATCTCACGTCCCGTAGCCGCATCTATTCCGGCAGAGCGGACAGCCCATAAATCCGAAGGACTTCCGCCATCGTAATACCGCAACATATTCTTGGTCTTATTTTCATCATTGAACCGGGACAGATAGGAACTGACATTCCGGTATTCCGAAGTCAGATGCCGCAAGGTCGCATTTACCTGCCAAAGCAGGTGTTCTTTTTTCAATAAAGCATAATTCAACACAACCGTATATCCTTTCGTCACCTGTCCGCCGACATTAGCCGGAACGGAGGTACCTCCCGTAGACGAAGGAACTCCGGTATAAACCAACAACGGATCGGTTTTCTTTGAAAAATAATCGAAATTCACCCGCAAACGGTTATTAAACACCACTAAATCCAAACCGATATTCCGGTCCAGCGTTTTTTGCCACTCCAGGTCCGGATTTCCGAAATTATTGATGATAGCGCTGACTCCCCAAGGATTGGTGTGATGATTATTATAGGTATAAATTTTCATCGCAATATAAGCATCGAAGTTCTGGTTTCCGGGATTTCCGACCGAAGCCCTCAGTTTCAGCATATCCAGCCAACCGGCCCCTTCCAGAAAATGTTCGTTGTGGATATTCCATCCAAGTCCCACCGACCAGGTATTGGTAAAAAGTTTGTTCACCCCGAAAATGGAAGCCCCGTCTGCCCGCCAGTTGGCATCCAGCAAATAACGGTTGTCATAAGCATAACCGAGATTCACATAATAGCTGGCCGTCCTTTTCTTAACATCCTGATATACTTTTTTATCTGGATTATATTCCTGAGCAAAAGAAGGGTTGGAAAATTCATCGTCGATAAATCCCCGCATGGTATATCCGTTCAGATTCGAAGTCGACTGGGTAAAACGCATTCCGGCCACCGCATTTACCATATGCCGTTCTGCCAGTAATTTTCCGTAGGTAACACTCAAATCACCGTCATAACCGAAAACGTGTTTTTCCGATTCCGTATAGGCCCCTTTCTCATTATCTTCCTTACCCACAAATTCCGAATTGAAAGGCGAAGAAAATTTCTCTGCCTGCTCGTTGGATTTATTCACCCCTATCCTCGCCCGGATCCTCAATTCGTCTATTACCCGCCAATCGGCTTCAAAGTTGTTGGTTATCCCTAAAGTATGGGTACGATCGAAATTTGTATTAGACAAATCGTAAAACGGTCCGTATACATTTTCGTTTATTATTCTAAAGGTATTTATATCAAAATAAGAAAAAGACTCCAGCACTTTTACAGGTTCTCCGTTTTCGTCCGTTTTCCGGTAATACGGATTGGTTTGGGCGAATCTTTTAAAAGAAACGCTCTCCCGTTCTGCCCTGGTATAATCCACATTCAAAGAATTGGTAAAAGCTACACGGCCTTTCCGGTAAATGAGCCGGACATTTCCATTCAATACATCCCGGTCCGATCCCTTCATCACTCCCTGGGTTTTTCCGTAACTCACCCCGACACCATAACGCATCACTCCGTCGCCACCTTCCAGAAACAAATTGTGTTTGTGTGTCGTAGCAAAACGCAGGGGCTCGTTCATCCAGTAGGTATCCACCCCTCTCCGCACTTCCTGCAAACGCATATTATATTTTCTTTCCTGCTCGACACTTCCCAAATACCCGTCCGGTCCCCAGCTTTGATAAAGTCCGGAAAGCAATTCGAACTGCAATTTTTCCTCGGCATTCATCAAATTATAATCCGACAGATCGGCAAAAGTAAAATTCAGGTTACCGGTATAATTCAATCTCAGCTGCCCGGCTTCGGGAGCTTTCGTTTCTACGACCACGACTCCATTGGCTGCTTTCGATCCATATATAGCGGTAGCGGCTGCGTCTTTCAGCACAGTAATACTCTGTACCCGGTCCATACTCAAATCACTGATCGTCGCCAGAGTCGACTCGAAACCGTCGAGGATAAATAACGGTTGGTTGGGATCGGTATTATATTCTTCGGTCAAACCGATTACACTGGTTTTCCCCCGGATTTCGATATTGGGCAAATGGTTGGGGTCCGAACCGAAGTCATTGTTTTCGATAATGGCAAACGAAGGATCGAGTGTCTTCAGACTTTCGAGTACATTCGAGTTACCGATCATCTTCAGCTCTTTATTGGTAAATGTAGCCGACGAACCGGTAAAGCTTTCTTTCTTTCGGGTAAAAATACCGGTCACCACGACTTCGTCCATCTCGGCCACTTCTGTAACCAAGGTGATATTCAATTCTTTTTCTCCTTTCCATCTCACCGCTTTCTTTTCCATACCGATAAACGAATATACCAATGTCAATTCCTTCATCTCAGGCACAGATAAGACATATTTTCCGTCAGTATCGGTCACCGTACCCAGCGAAGTACCCTGAATCTGTACCGTTACTCCCGGTAGCAAACTGCCTTTTTCATCCGTCACCTTACCGACAATTTTCACTTCCTGAGTTTGTTTCTGCGGTACACTTTTCTGTTCCCGGATAATCACCAGATCATCTTCGATCAGGAAAACAAAGGGACTTCCTTTCAAACAATCTTCCAAAACTTCTTCGAGGCCCACCCCTTTCAAATCCACCGAAACCGGTTGGAATTGTTTCACTGCATCACTGTCATATACAAACTTATATTCGCTCACTTGCCTCAAATATTGAAACACATCCGCCAAAGAGGCTTTTTTCATCGAAATGTCGAATTTTTTTTGTTGTGAATAGACTGCAGCCTGTAAATTCAGCGAACACACGAGTAGAATCAACACCGTCTTCATCATAATCAACATACGGGGTAATTTCGTGAGTACGAAACTACCGTTCCTTAAATTTTTTTTCATACATTTGTAAATAAAGTTAATAATACGCTCTACTCCCCACGAAGGAGTATCGATATGTTAATGTAAAGCAGTACATGTGCCCGCATGTATTGCTTTTTTAATATATCCTACTGTTCGATAACCACCGTTTTTCCGCTTACCCGAAACCGTACCCGCCCGGTCTTTTCAAGCTTCGATAAAATGGTAGCGATATTTTCATACCGCTGAATATCCAAAGAAAAATGGGCTTCCTTCAAATCCGGTTTGGCGAAAAAGAATTCCACATCATACCACCGGGCCAGTTTGGTCATAATTTCCTCGAGCGATGCCTCGGTAAAATGGAATAGTCCGTTAGTCCAGCCGATATAATCTTCCGCCACCACCTGTTTCAGAGTAAACCGGCCTGCTTCCACCGCCAATTGCTGATCCGGCTGTAATACCTGAGTTTTATCCCCGACAGCTACTTCTACTTTACCCCTGACCAGCGTAGTCGTTACCCGGGAAGCCTCCGGATAAGCTTCCATATTGAAAAGGGTTCCTAATACTTTTACCGCCAAATCAGCCGTTCTCACGACAAAAGGCTGTTCCTCCTTCCGGGCTACATCGAAACAAATTTCTCCCTCCATTTTCACCTCCCGCAGCTCCCCCGTAAAACGGACGGGATAAGTCAGGCGAGACTCCGAATTCAACCACACCCGCGTTCCGTCGGCCAAAACTAATTCGTATTCTCCTCCACGCGGTACAACGATCGTATTCCATTCCGCTTTTTCTTCCCGATCCTCCTTCCCGGCATCGTATTTCACCATTTTTCCGGTCGTTACAATCGTAGTTCCTCCCGCAACAGCAATCGTTTGGCTCGAAGAGTCGCCTATACTCACCTGTTCTCCGTTTCCTAAAATCAGTGTCGCCCTAAAACCTTTCGTCCCCCCTGATGTTCCGGCAACCACCGGTTCGGCAACAGGCTCTCTCATCCATAAAAATGTTATACCCAAACAAATAACCACACAAGCAGCTGCTACTGTTACCCACCAATTGAATACCCGCTTTTTCCGGAACAGTTTTTGTTCAAATCCTTCCCATTCTTGCTTTAGCTCCAAATAATCCGGATAATCAATATCCCGAAGCAATCTTTCCCGGATTTCCATATACTCCCTTGCATGCTTTTCAGAAGAGTTTTTCCACACCTCCAAATCCTCCGCCTCACGTCCAGAAAGTACTCCGATCAATTCGCATGCAATCAACCGGGCAATTTCATATCGTTTTTCTAATTCTTGCATTGCTTCAATCAATTATCCAATATTCAATTTTTTTTCTCATTTTTTATATATAACGATCCAATTTAAAAAACGGGTGAGTAGAAAATCCAAAAACTGGATTGAAAGCCAGGCTGCTTCTAATTTATAAAAAGTTGTCCGAATTATGATTTTGTTATTTAATTTGTTATATTTGCAAAAGAATTACAAATTTGGAGAATAAAATGGTACTTGAAATTCGTTTGAGCAACTTCTTCTCAATTAAAGATGAGGTGGTACTGGATATGCAGGCAGCAAGCATACAGACCAAAAAAGCAAAGGAACTTGAAGAAAATACATTTGTATGCGGTAATGAGCGCTTGCTTAAAACTGTTGCCATTTATGGTGCAAATGCCTCAGGAAAGAGCAGTGTTATCAAGGCTATTCGCGCTTGTGTGGGAATGATATTCTCATCTCACAATTACAACGAGAATACGATATTTGCCTTTACTCCATTCAAATTCGGGAGCATTGGCAAACCAAGTACATTCTTCATTCGCTTCCTTCTTGAGGGTATCGAATATGAATATTCTTTTGAACTCAATAAAGTTGAGATACTGAAAGAGG
>OGOK01001161.1_pt1 | contig 18937 bp, 12 predicted proteins | sample 1552661 | NCBI WGS metagenome assembly OGOK01 (sample SAMEA2580172, study PRJEB22360) | human gut metagenome | biome: human gut; feature: human-associated habitat; material: faeces | place: Denmark | collected 2008/2010
TAAACGCCCGTACACTTCCGTTTCAAAAGCGATGCAAAGGTACAGCTTATTTTGAAATTACCAAAACTTTCGCCATTTATTTTTCAAGTTTTTTTCATACAACATTAACTACTATTGAATTTCAACCAATTAGCCTCATCACTTTTTTATATCATTTTTGCGGATTACCTTTGCCGGATTCCCAACAGCCACACAATCGGACGGAATATCTTTGGTCACTACACTTCCCGCACCTATAATGCAACGGTCGCCAATAGTTACCCCGGGACAAATAACAGCGCCACCGCCAATCCAGCAATCTTCACCTATCGTCACCGGATAGGCATACTCCTGCTCTATACGCCTCTCCAGATAATCAAACGGGTGTTGAGGAGTATAAATCTGCACACACGGCCCTATCAGCGTATATGCCCCAACAGTGATATAGCCACCGTCCAGAAAAGTACAATTGGAGTTGATAAAGACATGTTCCCCAAGGCGGATACCATCACCATGATCGCAACAAAAAGGCGGGCAAATAGTGGCAGAAGCTGGAATACCGGGTATCAATTCTTCCAATACGCTCCGGCATTCTTCCTCATAACCGCTCATAGCGTTCAGCTTCAGCAACAGTTTTTTCGCACGTTTAAAACGCTCTTGAATTTCCGGGGAAGCCGTATTCGCCAATTGTGAACTCCGCATTTTATCTACCTCATCCATATTCTTATCCATTTTTATTGTACAATATACTACAAGCCATTACATATATGCAGCAATGCCGTCAGTTTCTCCATCCAGTCTTCATCGGGAGCCACATGCAATCCGCGTATGCCAAGCGCTTCCGCCGCCTTGATATTCTTTAAACTGTCATCTACAAATATCGTTTCTTCAGCTTTCATACCGTCAGCAGCCAATGCTTTCAGGAAAATATCCGGTTCAGGCTTGTAAGCCTGCATTTCATAGCTGCAAAACAGCGTATCAAAATAATCGCTTATCGGTTTATGTTCATCACTAAACTTATCACTGCGGGTAAAAGCCATAATAAACGGATTAGTATTGCTAAGCAGGCAAATGTGATACTCCTCTTTTAACTTCAATAAATTGTGAAGCCGGTTCAGAGGCACATCACGTATAAAGCCCAGCCAGCAATATTGCGCCTCATCCCAACCGACAGATTCGCGCCCGGCAGCCTCAGCCATTCTCCGGCAAAACTCACTGGCATCAATCTTTCCCGTCTCTACATCCAGGAAAAATCCCTTTTGACCGTATTCTCCCATATACTCATCTGTATTCACTCCCGCTTCACGAAAACGGCGGAAAGCCTCTTTCGAATTCTGGCGGAATATCACACCGCCCATATCAAATAATATATTTTTTATCATATGCCAATGCTTATTTAAGGAAAACGGACACCCGTTGCCGGATGTCCGCTTTATTACAATAATATATCAACCGGCTTATTTATATTCCTGCCAGCTCTTGATTTGAATATCTTCCATCTTCATCTCACAGAAAGCTTCAATGAAAGCACCTGCCAGACGGGCATTCGTAATCAACGGAATATTATGGTCGATAGCACCGCGGCGAATCTTGTAACCGTTGGTCAACTCGCGTTTAGAGTGGTTCTTCGGAATATTTACAATCAAGTCGAACTTATGTTCGGCAATCATTGTCATTACATTATTCTCCGCATCGGCACGTTCATCCGGCCAGAACACAGCTTCGGTGCTTACACCGTGCGCATTGAGGAATGCAGCGGTACCTGCCGTAGCGTAAATCTTATATCCCTTCGCAAAAAGCATGCGGCTGGCATCCAGCAAGTCCACTTTCGATTTCATTGCACCAGAAGAGAACATCACACCTTTTTCTGGACGCGGAATCTTGAAACCGGTAGCAATCATGGAGTTCAGCAATGCTTCGGAGAAGTCGTCGCCGATACAGCCTACCTCCCCCGTAGAAGACATATCCACGCCCAATACCGGGTCTGCGTTATGCAGGCGGGAGAATGAGAACTGGGAAGCCTTCACGCCAATCCAGTCGATGTCAAACGCCGACTTGTCCGGACGAGAGTAAGGAGCATCCAGCATAATCTTCGTGGCCGTCTCGATAAAGTTACGTTTCAGCACTTTGGATACAAACGGGAAACTACGTGAAGCACGCAGGTTACATTCGATAACTTTCACCTCATTGTTACGTGCCAGGAACTGGATGTTGAAAGGACCGGAGATATTGAGTTCCTTTGCAATCTGACGACTGATTTTCTTGATACGGCGTGCCGTAGCGAAGTAAATTTTCTGTGCCGGGAATACCAGCGTAGCGTCACCGGAGTGCACACCGGCAAACTCAACATGCTCGGAAATGGCATATTCCACCACCTCGCCGTTCTGTGCCACGGCATCGAACTCAATTTCTTTCGTATTCTGCAGGAACTGGGAAACCACTACCGGATATTCCTTGGAAACCTCGGCAGCCATTTTCAGGAAGTTCTCCAATTCTTCTTCATCGTAGCATACATTCATTGCAGCACCGGAAAGCACATACGACGGACGCACCAATACCGGATAGCCTACTTTCTCAACGAAGCCCTTCACATCTTCTAGACTGGTAAGTTCCTGCCAAGCCGGCTGGTCAATGCCGAGCTGGTCGAGCATGGCAGAGAATTTATTACGATTCTCTGCACGGTCGATAGAAACAGGCGAAGTGCCCAATACAGGAACAGACTGACGATAGAGTTTCATTGCCAGATTGTTAGGAATCTGACCGCCTACGGATACGATTACGCCGCGCGGCTGTTCGAGGTCTATAACATCGAGCACACGTTCAAAAGAAAGTTCGTCGAAGTACAGACGGTCGCACATATCGTAGTCGGTAGATACTGTTTCGGGGTTATAGTTAATCATGATGGATTTGTACCCCAACTTGCGTGCAGTCTGGATAGCGTTCACCGAACACCAGTCGAACTCAACGGAAGAACCGATGCGGTAAGCTCCCGAACCCAATACAACTACCGATTTTTCATTCTTATAATAGTTCACATCATACCCTTGTACGGCATACGTCATATAAAGGTAGTTCGTCAGTTCCGGATGCTCGGAAGCGACGGTATTGATACGTTTCACAGCCGGAAGAATATCCAGTTCCTTACGACGGGCGCGTACCATAAGGTTTTCCTTTTCCATATTACCTTCCGGATTCAGTACGAAACGTGCAATCTGAAAGTCGGAGAAACCGAGCACTTTCGCTTCACGCAGCACATCGGCAGGAATATCCTCCACCTTATTATATTGTGAGAGTTTATTCTTATAGTCTACAATGTTCTTCAGTTTGCCGAGGAACCAGGGGTCAATCTTCGTCAGCTCAAAGATACGGTCGATTGTATAGCCTTTTTCCAGAGCCTGGGCGATAGCGAACACACGCAGATCGGTGGGGTGAGCCAATTCGTGATCCAAATCTTCGAATTCCACACTATCATTACCCACAAAGCCGTGCATGCCCTGACCTATCATACGCAAACCTTTCTGAATAATTTCCTCGAAAGAACGGCCGATAGACATGATTTCACCTACAGACTTCATGCTTGAACCGATTTCGCGAGACACACCTGCAAACTTCGTCAAGTCCCAACGGGGAATCTTACAAATCAGGTAGTCCAATTGCGGAGCTTCGTAAGCAGAATTAGGAGTTCCCATTTCACCGATTTGGTCGAGCGTATAACCCAATGCAATCTTGGCGGCAACAAAAGCGAGCGGATAACCGGTAGCTTTGGATGCCAATGCAGAAGAACGGGACAAGCGGGCGTTCACCTCAATTACGCGATAGTCGTTGGTTTCGGCGTTGAACGCATACTGAATGTTACATTCACCCACGATACCGAGGTGACGGATACACTTGGTAGAAAGTTCCTGCAACATCTTCACCTGTTCGTCGGTAAGCGAGCAGGTAGGAGCAACCACGATAGACTCACCGGTATGGATGCCCAGAGGGTCGAAGTTTTCCATACTTGCTACGGTGAAGCAGTGGTCGTTGGCGTCGCGGATTACCTCGAATTCGATTTCTTTCCAACCTTTCAGGGATTCTTCCACCAGGATTTGCTTGGAGAACGTGAAAGAACTTTCAGCCAGTTTGACAAACGCTTCCTCGTCCGGACAGATACCGCTGCCCAAACCACCCAAAGCATAAGCCGAGCGTACCATTACCGGATATCCGATTTCGCGGGCAGCTTTCAAGGCATCTTCCATGCTTTCCACAGCGTGGCTCTTCGGAGTTTTCATAGGAATCTCATCCAGCTTCTTCACAAAGAGGTCGCGGTCTTCCGTGTACATGATAGCCTCTACCGAAGTACCCAACACACGCACACCGTATTTCTGCAAAGTACCGTTCATGTAAAGTTCCGTACCGCAGTTCAGCGCAGTCTGTCCGCCGAAAGCCAGCAGAATGCCGTCCGGCTGTTCTTTTTTGATGATTTCTTCTACGAAATAAGGAGTTACCGGCAAGAAATAAACTTTATCGGCAATACCTTCTGATGTCTGAATTGTAGCAATATTCGGGTTTACCAATACCGAACCCACACCTTCTTCGCGCAAAGCCTTCAAAGCTTGCGAACCGGAATAATCAAACTCTCCGGCCTGACCGATCTTGAGCGCACCCGAGCCCAAGACAAGCACTTTCTTCAAATTCTTTTCCATATTCTCTTATTGTCTATTTAAGTTCATTCTTCACATTCCGGCACAAAAAAAATGCGTTACCCCGAATAAGGATTAACGCATTACCAAAGAACTAAAAATATCGTTTTCGGAAAAAGAGAAACCGACAGCCAGCGAATGAAATTCATTCGAACGTAGGTTATATGTACTTCTCTTTTCCTGCGATTGCATAGTTATCTCTAAAATTTCTGCAAAGTAACGACTTATTTACGATTTGAGCAAATTAATCAAAGGAATAAATTTCTTATCCGAAAAGAATAGTTACTTTTACCGCAATGCAATCTTTGAATATAGCAGGAAGGATACTTCTTGAAGAAAAATCAAACAGACACCAAAGGATATGGGGGAGGGGATAAAAACAGAAAAGCAAGCATCAGCCTTCCCGGATGTCATAACGAGGTTTGAACGACAGAGCGTACTTTCACTATTTAATTTTTAAAGTAATGCACTGCATTCGATAAAAATAATGGTATCTTTGCATTCCATTATAACAGACAGCGTTTTATGAAGAAAAAATAATCAATACAGATATGGCAAAAGAAAAAATCATCCTTACGGGCGACCGCCCCACGGGACGCCTGCATATCGGACATTATGTAGGCTCATTAAGACGCAGAGTGGAGTTGCAGAACTCCGGACTGTATGACAAGACGTTCGTGTTCATAGCCGATGCACAAGCATTGACAGATAACATGGAAAACCCGGAAAAGGTACGTCAGAACGTTATCGAAGTAGCTCTCGACTATCTGGCTTGCGGATTGGATCCTACGAAGAGTACCATCTTTATCCAGTCGCAGATTCCGGAATTGTGCGAACTGACATTCTATTATATGGACCTTGTCACCGTATCGCGCCTGCAACGTAACCCGACGGTAAAGACGGAAATCCAGATGCGCAACTTTGAAACAAGTATTCCGGTGGGGTTCTTCACCTACCCTATCAGCCAGGCTGCGGACATTACGGCGTTCCGAGCCACCACCGTTCCCGTTGGCGAAGATCAGGAACCGATGATTGAACAAGCCCGTGAAATCGTACGCCGCTTCAACTTTATCTACGGCGACACATTGGTAGAACCGGAAATCCTTCTGCCTGACAATGCAGCCTGTCTGCGTCTGCCGGGTACAGACGGAAAAGCCAAGATGAGTAAGTCTTTGGGCAACTGTATCTACCTTTCCGATACAGCCGACGAGATTCAGAAGAAAGTGAAGAGCATGTACACCGACCCCGATCATCTGCGCGTACAAGACCCGGGCAAGATTGAGGGGAATACCGTATTTACTTATTTGGACGCTTTCTGCCGCCCCGAACACTTCGAGCGTTACCTGCCCGACTATCCTTCTCTGGAAGAACTGAAAGCCCACTATCAACGTGGCGGTTTAGGCGATATGAAAATGAAAGGCTTCCTCAACAATATCATGCAGGAAACCTTGGAGCCGATTCGTAACCGCCGCAAGGAATTCGAAAAAGATATTCCAGCTATCTATGATATGCTGAAGAAAGGCTGTGAAGCGGCACGCGAAACAGCCGCAGCGACATTGGACGACGTGCGTCGTGCCATGAAGATTAACTATTTCGATGATGCGGAACTTATCGCAGAGCAGGTAAAGAAATTCAGCGCGGAATAATCTCCGCGCGGCAAGGCATAAAAGAAAGGGCTGTATCCGGTAGCGGATACAGCCCTTGTTCTTTTCTATTTATCTGTTAGTTAGCAGATTTCACTAATACCACACGGTTCAGAATCGGTTGTCCGAACTTGTCGACACCACCATCGGCAGAAATTTTCAAGCGGTTGGCAGGAATACCGTAATCCTTTACCAAAACATCCACTACAGCCTGTGCACGTTTCAAGCTCAGCTCTTTGTTGAATTCAGGAGTACCTGTTGCAGAGTCGGCATAGCCGTTTACGGTATAGGTAGTGTTCGGGAACTCTTGCATCTGTTTGGCCAGATAAGAAATATTCATCACCTCACGCGGAGATACTTCGGCAGAACCAATCTTGAAGAATACGGTACGCGGTGCGATATTCGGATCGGTAACGACAACTTCAGTTTCAGTAACTTCCACCGGTTTGTTCTGTGCAGCGGTCAGGGCCGACTCCAACTGTTGGTTGGCAGCAGCCATTTCAGCTATCTGCTGTTGCATGGCAGACAGCTCAAGAGCGGAAATCAATTGTGGGGTCGGACGGTTGAAACCACGTTTCGGGAAGTGGTAAGTCAAACCAAGCGTTGCACTGAACACACCATCATACCCCTTACCGGCAACTGTTCCGTCAAATTTATCTTCGGCTCCCATTGCACTAAGTTCCAGATTAATATCTATTGCATTTGAAATGCGAAAGCGGTTGATGATACCGGCATTCAGAGCAAGTGCCTGACGATGAGGCTTCGTATAGTTATGAGTGAGACCGGCACCCAGATAAGGAATGATTTCATATACACGGTCTTCGTTGTATCCGCCAAACAAGGCATTCAGGTTGAACATTACATCACCGTGGAAATTCATGTAATCAAAGCGTTGCTTGTACGAACCATTCGCACGCTGAGTACCCTTTACATAATCAGCAAAGGGGTCCATGGTAAAGCCTTTTGCCTGAAGGCCGCTATACTGCAAACGTAATCCGAGCCCCGGAGTAAACCATTTACCCACAGAAATATTCATCGTGGGACTGATGCGCTTTCCGAAATCACCCAACTGCTGGTCGTTATCTCCATACATTACCGATGCACCGCCACCGATAGAGAAAAACCAGTTGCTCCAGAATGGATTTGTGATTACCTGGTACTTATCCTGTACCTGAATAATGTCAACCTGCTCTACAACAACAGGTTTTTGTTGTGCCATAGTGGCAGCAGATACGCCGGCCAAAGCCAGCAACATTAGAATCTTTTTCATATACCTTAAAATAGTTAAGTTGGTTAATTAAATTCTTTATCATTCAAACTGATTAATTAACGCCGACAAGACTAAAAGGTTCTGAAAAAAAGATTTTTTTTAATTGTTATGGATAAATAATGTACAAATCATCATTTCTGGAACAACTTTTCAATATCCTCTTCCCTGATAGTGGAAAGCACCGTACGGCCATCAGGCGTATAGCTGGGCGTGGAACAGGCAAAAAGGCTGTCTACCAAATTGGACATCTCATCATTGCTCAGCACCTGTCCGTAAACGATAGCTGCTGCACGCGCCAGTGTCAGCGCAAGGATTGTCCGGACTTCTTCCTTGACGTCACTGCCTTTCTCCATGGCGGTATGTACCATATTACGCACCAGTTCCACCGGATTCAACCCCTCGATGCCGGAAGGAATGCCATTGATAGCGTAACTGCCGCCACCTAAAGGACTGAGGTCGAAACCGACTGCCGCCAAATCGTCCGACAGACTTTCCAACACCGCAGCTTCGGAAACTGGCAATTGAATCAATTCTGGAAATAACACCCCCTGAGATACTCCCTGCCTTTGGCGAATTTGAGTCATGTACCGGTCGAACAGCACACGGACATGCGCACGGTGCTGATCTATCAACATCAGACCGGATTTTACGGAAGTAAGGATAAAACGTCCTTTGAATTGCAAATGCTGTGCCCCCTTCTCCATGGAAGAAGAATCACCGGAATACAAAGAAGAAGATTGGGAAGCGGGCTCAACGGCTTCCGTTACAGCGGAAACCGCCTCCTCGAAAGCAAGCGGTTCTTCCTCGACAGGCTCATTCATTCTACTTGCTTTCTCCAAACCGGAATACAGCCCTTCCCACTCTACGCTTTGGCGCGGATAACTTCCTCCGCTGCTATAAGAAGAGGCAGAGGAAGTCTTGAAAGGATTGAAGTCCGCATTATAATGCACCTTAGGCGGTTCGATGGGACGGCTCTGCTCAAATGCCGGAATGTCAGGCATGCCCTCTGTATCAAAGTCTATGGACGGTACAGCATTGAATTTTCCAAGCGATTCTTTCACAGCCGCTGAAAGTATCTGCCAAATAGCCTGCTCGTTCTCAAACTTAATTTCCGTCTTTGTAGGATGAATGTTTACATCTATATTCGCAGGGTCTACCTCGAAATAGATGAAATAGGATATCTGTTCACCGGCAGGAATCAGTTGCTCATAGGCATCCATAACTGCCTTATGAAAATATGGATGGCGCATATAACGGCCGTTCACAAAAAAATACTGGTGCGCACCTTTCTTACGGGATGCCTCCGGCTTTGCCACAAAACCGGAAACTTTTATCATCGTCGTGTCTACATCCACCGAAAGCAACTGCTGGTTCAACTTCTTACCGAATATGGCGAGAATGCGCTGGCGCAACGGCATGACAGGTAAATTGAACAACTCCGCATCATTACTATACAGATAGAAAGCAACATCCGGATGCACCAAGGCTATGCGCTCAAACTCGGCAAGAATATTGCTTAATTCCGTTGAATTTGCTTTCAGAAACTTACGGCGGGCAGGAATATTGAAGAATAGGTTCTTCACTGAAAAGTTACTTCCCTTAGGACAAGAAACGGCCTCCTGACTCTCTACTTTGGAACCGGCAATAACCAGACGCGTACCAAGTTCTTCACCAGCCGGACGGGTTTTCAACTCTACCTCCGCCACCGCCGCAACAGACGCCAGCGCTTCACCGCGAAAACCCATTGTACGTAACGCAAACAAATCAGAGGCCTCACGTATCTTGGAAGTGGCATGACGCTCAAAGGACAGACGCGCATCCGTTTCGGACATTCCTTTTCCATCGTCAATAACCTGGATGCAGGTCTTTCCGGCATCCGTTACCAAAACATGTATTTCGGTGGCTTCTGCATCAATCGCGTTTTCTACCAATTCCTTGATGACAGACGCCGGACGCTGAATCACCTCTCCGGCAGCAATCTGGTTCGCAACCGAATCGGGCAGCAAATGAATGATATCGCTCATGATAAGTATAAAGTATGAAATAAAGGGTACAGAAAAAATTAGATAATACCGTTGGTAATGGCATACCACAAATATATCAGCAATGCCACAACCACCAGTATCACCCCCAGATGCACCGGTCTGCGTCCGCTTTCCTTACGACGTTTCAGATGGGTAGTGCCTTCAATGAACTTCCCCCGGATATCTTCGGGCGAAAATTCCTTTTCCGGCAACATGCCTAACTCGCGTTTGGCATCTTCCTCCATTTTGGCCAGTTTCTCTTTCCGTTCATCTACATAAATGTATGAATGATGAAATCCCCGCGGCTTACGCATTGCAAACATTCCCATAGCATTATTTTTTAGTTCGTTTTATATGCATATCTCTTGGCGAAGTTAAAGGTTTCCGGTCACTTTTCTGCAATGTTTCACCCGCTTTTTTACCCCGCCACTCAAAGATGTCATCCTTGTTCAAGGGACGAATATAATCAAACCACACAAATGAAGGAAGTTTCATCTTGTCGGCCGGTATTTGGTCCATAGGATACAATATGCCGTTGGACTTGCCTATCAATGCAGCTTCTTCCATTTTACGGTCTTTGAGATAAATACGCAGGAAACTGCCTTCGGCATAGTTCATGCCAATCATTGTACTGTCTTTCTCTTCCGGATAGAACACAATCAGGACATTACCGTTCACATCTACCCGGCGCATATCTCCGTCCTGGAAAAAAGCTTTCATCTCCTTGCCTGTCACTTGGTTATAATGGATAGAATCTTTCTGTTCCACAGCCAGCGCCTGATTAATGATGTGCGCCCAGTCGATGGTGCTGTCGTTCATGTAGACCTTTACCTCTTCACCGAGCAACTGCTGCGCACCGTGCCACAAAACAGGGTCGGTATACATCGTCAAACAGGAATCCTTGGAATTATAAACCAAAGAATCGCACACTGCCTGCACATCTGTGCGGTAAGCACGCACCTTGTGATAAACACGCATTTCACGATAGGCAGAGTCTGTATTCATGTGGTAAGTTACCAAACGCAGTGTATCACCATGCATAAAAAGACTGTCACCCTGAGAATAGTCTATAGCAACGGCACGTTGGGTAGCAATGGCATTACCGGTTAGCTCATTATAAAAACAGTAATTGCCGGTAAGCATATTCTTGTTTACCGTATCATTCATCTGTACGTTATCGAAAGCTTCACCATAACCCAGCTTGCGGTCATAGAAAAGACTGTCTCCGGTAAGTTTCTTGCCTTCATTAGTCAAAATGGAACGGTCCAACAGCTCTGCTTGCTCGGATACGGTATTGTATTCTCCACGCTCCGAATAGATATGGTTTTTATCACTGACTATATCGGAAGGCCCCAGAATCGTAGCGATTTTGGACTCCGTACTGTACTTTAACGTATCGGAAGTCAGGACAAACTTCGGATTTACCAATTTCACTTCATGGTTGAACACTGCCAGTTTGGTTGCCGGGCTGTATTCTCCCCATTCGGAAGTCAGGACATTTTCTTCATCGGTCAGCGTACCGCCGTCAAAGTAATATCCTAAATTATACAGACGGTCATAGTTCAAGCTATCCGTAGTAAGTTCCGTATTGCGGTTAATCATACGGACATTCTCACGCAGCATGGCAAGCTGGGACATACCGTCATAATACAAGTAATCACCGTATATGAACAAAGTGTCTCCCTGCTCCATACGAACATTACCGAATGCTTCCACAGAGTTAATTTTCTCGTAAATCAGAGCACTGTCACAAAACATGTACATACTATCGTGCTTCATCCTGACCGAGCCAATCAGCACCTGCACATCAGGGCGCAACTGCTGATCCGCCTGCGCCTCATCGGCATAAAGCAAATCCACACGTTTCTTTTTCTTGTCAGGCTCACTTTTCCTGTCCTGCGCGCTCAACAAACAAACGCCGAACAAACATACCAAACCAAATATCAGTCTTTTATCCATCCCGGATACTTGAATGTACAGTTTCTCCAATTTTCGTTGATGCGAACGTAAGTGTGTTTCTGCTTTTCACGAATCCACTTGTCCAGCATTTCATCCCGACGTTTCTCCAGAACAATCTCTTTCAGGTTCTGGTAGTCATCGGCAACGGTAGCCTTATGTCCATTGGTACGGCTCTTCAACTTCACGATGACACATTCTTCTTTTCCGGTTTTCTGCGGAATCATGGTAAATGCTTCAGAAATCTCGCCTACTTTCATCTTGTCTACCACTTTTGCAATTTCAGGCGGCAGCTCCTGCATCTCGAATTTGGAGGTATTGGTATTGGGGTTAGGCAGCAAACCGTGATTATTGCGTGTATCCTTGTCTTGTGAAAGCACCGATGCCGCTTCCTCAAAAGAGAACTTCCCGTTACGAATATCATCGGCTATAGAGTCCAGACGAGCCATACCTGCTGTCAAAGATTCTTCCGGAATATGCGGTTTCAGCAATATATGACGGGTTTTAATACGGTCTCCACGCTTCTCTATCAACTGAATGATATGAAAACCATATTCGGACTCCACTATTTTAGAGACCTTATTGGGGTCTTGCAAGTTGAAAGCAACATTGGCATATGCCGGATCCAGCATACCACGTCCGGAAAACTCGATTTCGCCACCGCGAATGGCAGAACCACGGTCTTCCGAATACATACGAGCCAACGTAGAGAAACTGGTCTCACCCTTTGTTATACGGTCGGTAAAATCGCGCAAGCGTTTCTTTACGTTTTCTATTTCTTCCAAAGGTACTTTCGGCTGCTGGGTAATTATCTGCACCTCCACCTGCGTCGGTATATAGGGAATACTATCTTGCGGCAGATCTTTGAAATAACGACGCACCTCGGCCGGCGTAACTTTGATTTCACCAACCAGTTTCTGCTGCATCTTCTGTACTTTCAACCCTTCACGGGCATTTTCCCGCAATGTTTCACGAATCTGGCTGGAAGTTTTATTGAAGTATTCTTCCATCTTTTCACGTGAACCGATATTGCTGATATACATATTTGTCATATAATCCACACGCTGGATGACTTCGGATTCGGAAACTTCAATACTGTCAAGTGCCGCCTGATGCAAGAACAGCTTTTGTACGGCTATCTCTTCCGGTATCACACAATAGGGGTCCCGGTCGAACTTACGTCCTTCGTACAAAGCGCTCATACGAGCTTCTTCCACTTCGGACTTTAATATAGCCTCGTCGCCCACTACCCACACGACCTCGTCAATCACATTGTCTTGTCCATAAACGGTAGAACCGGCTAACAGCGTCAAGGCAAATAAAACTACAAACTTAAAGTTCATACACATCTTCATTCTTGGTATCTTATACTAATAATACTTAATTTTATCTTTTTTCTCCGCACGCTGATACAAATCTTCTTTCACCTGCTTCATAAAATTCACCTGCTTCATGTTCAGCATCATATCCTTCACCTGACTACGGGCAAACTCATACGGTTCCTGTTCTCCCACAGCACGATAATCGCTCACATTCAGAAAATAATGAAAAGCCGTATCTTTCAGTTCCACGTGGCGGTTCTTATTCAGGTATTCTCCGGCATCGGGCACTTTCAGCGGCATCAAGTCCATCACTTCGGTTATCGGAACCCACTTGTCATAAAAATACTCGTACTTCACGGCATTCTGCAGACTGTATTTTTCCAGATGCTCTACGGCCTCGCGGTTTTCGGTCCTGTACCAACGGCGAACACTGCCCAGTTGAGGGGCTGTGAGGGGAACTTTGATAAACAATCCCTTTATCAAAGGACTCTCCACCTTAAAAAGCTCTTGATGCTTCTCATAATAATCAGCCAGTTCCGTTTCCGAAATTTCTTCAGAAAGAGTTTGGTTTATCAGCGCCTGCTGGTATGCATGCATAATCAACGCCTTCCGGTAATTCTCCACCAGTTTGTCAATCTCTCCGCTGTTGGGAATATTACTTTGCGCCTTCTCATACAACAGCACATCTTCTGCCCAGTTACGGATGTAATGCTCCGCAAACAACAGGCTGTCATCTTTCGACAACCCTGCGGGAAGCACCGCCTGCAGGTCTTCATGGTAAAGGAAGTTACCATCCAATTCCACTAACGGTGTTCGCCCTCCATGATCGTGCTGTTCCTTGCACGAGCCACAGAAAAGAAGGATTAAAAGTCCCAAACAGGTTGTTCGCATTACCAGCTGATATTTACTACATTTTAAGGTACGAAGATACGGCTTTAATCGGTTGCATCAGTGATTATTAACGGTTTTTAAAACCTCTTGGTTAATTTCAACCTTAGCCGAGGTGCGCAAACGGGTTATCCACTGCTTCTCCAGACAATTCCGATAATCAGTAACCACCCTGTCTTTTACTTCCCGATAGTCATCCGGCGCTTTCACCTTCTTACCCAGCACGGCAGTAAAAGGGAATGACACCATAGGCGCTGCGTCCTTGCCCTTAAACACCAAATCATCGACATATACATTGTCACCGGAAGCGAATGTTCCCTGCTCCGCCTGTATCTGAGGCTGTGCACCGGCATTAAAAGTCAAGCGAATCGCATCTTTCCATTCTTCTTCCGGCAGACTCTTCAAAAATTTACGGGCTTGTTTGACAATACGTTTGCTTACTCCGTGCAGAACAATACCTTTATACCGCTGTTCCCTCCACTGATAGTCGGAACGATGTTTTTCAAAATAAGTTTGCAGACTGGCCTCATCTGACCCGATTCGTTTATGGATTTCCTGTCCGGTGATTTTATCCAGCAACAAGCGGTTCCTATACTCCTCCACCTGATAACGTAATTCCGGATATTTCCGTTCCAAACATACATTTTCATAATCAAGTACAGTTTTCATTACAAAAGCATCCAGCTGCCTGCGTATACCAGCCGGATATGCTGCTGCAAAACGAACAAAGTCATTTCCTGTATAATTCTTTCCTGCCAATGTAAACAGCGTACGTTTTGTTTGTCCTGTACGTATCAGTTCGTCCATACCCGTTTTGTCGGGAGCATACCCATATTCTTTCTTCAGCTTCTCCACCTGTGCTTCAACTCCCCAATCAGTCCCGTGGCGATGAGCCCGACAAACCTCCATTCCATTCTTCACATCGTCAAAAGACGGCATTTCCATTCGCTCAATAACTTTCACAATATGAATGCCTTGCGGCGTAAAAAAGGGTTGGGACACTTCGCCTGCCGATAACTCAAAAGCTACATTCTCAAACTCTATCGGCATTTGCAGCCAACTCACCCAAAATGGCTGTTTCTCATCAGAAAAACGTTTTACGCAGGCATCAAAAGCCTCAGGTGTCTGATTCCTCCGGAGATATTCGTAAATGGAGTCCATGCCGGCAACTGCTTTACGCAATGCATGACCGGATACATTTTGAGGAAGATACTTAAAAATATGACTCACACGGACGCGTCCCGCATAATGACCTGCTTTCATTTTATCATACAACCGACGGGCTTCATTTTCAATGACAGCCGTATCTGTCAGATACGATTTTATCAACCGGTTGCGGTAATTTTCAACCTTCTCACGAAACAAAAGAGCCGTATCCAAACCGGCTGTCTCGGCAGCAGATACTTTCAACTTGAAGTCTGCAAACCGCTCCGCATACTTTTCCGGTGCAACATACCCGGAAGCAAACGATGCCGCATCCTTGTTATAATAATACTCAAACTCAGAACGCAACACATCCTTTCCATTGACACGCATCAACACCGGGTCCTGCTGAGAAAAAGCAAGCCAGCTCACTCCGAAAAAAATCATCATCAAACAAGTCCTTATCATAACCATCTGTCTAAAATAGGCAAAACCAATAAACAAGCAAGTTCACAAAGATACAATATCATAAACAAATAATGCCCGAAAAGTATAATTTACTCTCCGGGCATATATCTTTATGGATGAATATCCTTATTCGGGACGGCTATAATTCGGAGCCTCGCTGGTTATCGCAACATCATGCGGATGGCTTTCCAACACACCGGCATTGGTGATGCGGGTGAATTTGGCATCATGCAGTTTCTCTATATTGGCAGCGCCGCAATATCCCATACCTGCACGCAAACCGCCGGTCAGCTGATAAATCACTTCATACAAAGTTCCCTTATAAGGAACACGGGCTGCAATGCCTTCCGGTACGAGCTTCTTCACATCGCTCGTTCCGCTCTGGAAGTAACGGTCTTTAGAACCATGCTCCATGGCTTCCAAAGAACCCATGCCGCGATAAGACTTGAATTTACGTCCGTTGAAAATAATCGTTTCACCCGGAGATTCTTCTGTTCCGGCAACCAATGAACCAATCATAACAGAGTAACCGCCGGCAGCCAAAGCCTTCACGACATCACCGGAATAGCGCAAACCGCCATCGGCAATCAAAGGAATGCCTGTGCCTTTCAGTGCCTTTGCCACATCATACACGGCAGACAACTGAGGAACACCTACACCTGCAACGACACGAGTGGTACAAATGGAGCCCGGACCGATACCGACCTTTACTCCGTCCGCACCGGCCTCAACCAATGCCTTGGCAGCCTCTCCGGTAGCGATGTTGCCTACTACTATATCAATATTCGGAAAACGCTTCTTAGCTTCTTTCAATTTTTCTATTACATACATGGAATGCCCGTGCGCCGTATCAATTACAATAGCATCTGCTCCGGCATCGACCAATGCCTGCATACGATCCAATGTATCGGCTGGCACACCCACACCGGCAGCCACACGAAGACGGCCTTTGCTATCCTTGCAAGCCATAGGTTTGTCTTTAGCCTTGGTGATGTCTTTATAGGTAATCAAACCTACCAGTTTATTGTCTTTATCGACCACCGGCAACTTCTCGATTTTGTGCTCCTGCAAGATTTGAGCAGCAGCTTCCAAATCGGTTGTCTGGTTGGTGGTAACGATGTTGTCTTTCGTCATCACCTCATCGATACGCTTGTTATGGTCTTTCTCGAAACGGAGGTCACGGTTGGTTACGATTCCCACTAAATGTCCTTCATCGTCCACTACCGGAATACCGCCAATCTTATACTCGGACATCAAGCCCAATGCATCAGCTACCGAAGAACCTCTCTTGATTGTTACCGGATCGTAAATCATACCGTTTTCGGCACGTTTTACAATAGCAACCTGACGGGCTTGCTCCTCAATAGACATATTCTTATGAATCACGCCAATACCGCCTTCACGGGCAATGGCAATAGCCATCTTCGCTTCGGTAACAGTGTCCATAGCGGCTGTTACAAACGGAATTTTCAACTCAATGTTACGTGAAAACTTAGTCGAGAGTTCGACTGTTTTAGGAAGTACCTCAGAGTAAGCAGGGATTAACAGAACGTCATCGTAAGTCAATCCGTCCATTACAATCTTATCAGCAATAAATGACATAGGGCTATGCGTTTAAAATTTATTGCGTGCAAATATACGGTTTTTATTCAAAATGCGCAAACTGTGCGCCAGAATATTTAATGAGGGGGGCTAATTAATACCTATCAGAAAGAATTGCCTTAAAAGAACACATTCAAAGAACCGAATTAAAGAACAACTTTAAAGAACAAGATTATGGAAAGGCAGATTTTTATTAATGAGATGCAAGCTCGTTTCAATTTAAGAAAACCACGTAGCGAGAAGCCAACCAATCTCTATTTAGTATGCAGAATAAACAACAAACAAGTTAAACTATCTACAGGGGTAAAGATATATCCAGACCACTGGAATGAAAAAAGACAAGAAGCATATATCAGCGTACGCCTATCAGAGTTAGATAATATAAATAACACTATAGCGAACAAGAAAATCACAAAACTAAAAGAATATTTCATCGAATTTAAGCATTATCTTTGTATGCATCCAGACGAGATTGGAGAAAGTATGAAACTATTAAAACAACACATATATAAAGATAGGATGAAGAAAGAATTACAGAAACCCGCAACTTTTATAATGAAACAAATTATAGAAGCAAAGACTTGTGCAGAAAGCAGTAAGAAACAATATCGTTCTAACATAGACAAATTCGAGCGTTTTCTCAAAAAGAATGAAATCCCCAATACATGGGAGAGCATGAATTTAAATACTATCAATCGTTACCAAAAGCAAATCATAAAAGAAAATCCATTGCATCCTCATAACACTTTGCGTAACATAATTAAAGGAACTATATTTAATTTACTAGGGATAGCAGATAAAAGACTGGATATTCCTTTCAAATGGTCTGACAGCAATTTAAACAGTTTTGAGTTCGTGAAAGATAAATCCAACAAAGAATTAGCAGACAACAAAAAAGTTTCATTAACAGAAGAGCAACTGAATAAATTCTACAAGCATATCATCACAGGAACAGAAAGACAAATAAAGAAATACACAGAAATCAGAGATTTATTCATACTACAATGTTTAGTTGGGCAACGAATTGGAGATATGCAAAAATTCTTTAATGGAGATAATGAAATGGACGAAGAAGCAGGAACCATCTCTATTATACAACAAAAGACAAAAGCCAGAGCTATAATTCCACTATTGCCATTAGCCAAAGAAATTATATCTAAATATGAGAATAAAGAATTATTATATTATAAAGAAAGAAAGTCCATTGTCAATGAAGCCTTAAAAGAAGTAGCAGAACAAGCAGGATTAGACGAGCCTATCACTTATGAAGAAAACGGGATTAAACAAACCCAACCTCTTTATAAATTACTGCATACACATACAGCAAGGCATACTTTTATCACAATATTGTGTAGAAAAGGCATCCCCAAGGAAACTGTTATTATAGCGACAGGACATGAAGATACAAAAATGATAGACAAAGTTTATTCTCATTTAAACAGTAAAGATAAAGCAAAGAAAGTCTCTAATGCTTTCAAAAGTTTAAATAATGGCATTTTTAATATGGGCAAGATGGAGACAAATTCTCTCAATGAAACAAAGCCTACGAACGATGCAACTAATAATATCACCTTCGATACTCTGTTAGATACTCAATTTTTTGCGTCTAAAATCAATAAGGCTGTTAAACTACAATCACAGGTAGGTCATTTGAAGAATGGAAAGCTGTGTAGCTATGACAATGAAATCACGTCCCTTATAAGCGAGATAGAAAAATTCTCCCTATCTTCCACTTCTGATTCTGATGTGGCAAAACAATATGTGAAACAGTTATCTGTTGGGAAGCAGTCAGACCTACATGACTGTTTTAGAGAAATGATTATCAAGTGTGTTAAGATTGGTATCAGTAAGGATGCAATTATGCAGTTTATCAATAAGGCTTTGGAAATAGGCTTGTTGGATAAGGAAAGATTCACCAATATAAAAGAAATCACTACAGCCTTATTGGATAAAAGGAATC